>Ga0209089_10002766_pt1 | contig 15296 bp, 16 predicted proteins | sample ArcticOcean_MG_C_FD_187431 | JGI IMG/M metagenome (GOLD analysis project Ga0209089, IMG submission 187431) | Marine microbial communities from western Arctic Ocean - ArcticOcean_MG_CB2_150 (SPAdes) (version 2) | ecosystem: Environmental > Aquatic > Marine > Oceanic | place: Arctic Ocean: Canada... | reverse complement strand
AACTTATGTTAAGAATTATCCAACTCTAAATCTACCAGCAACTTTAACCGAAGATCAGGCTGTAAAAAGTCTTAAAACTATTATTGATAAGAATAAAACCAATAAATCCTATATTGGAATGGGATATCACGATAACTACACACCATTCCCTATTAAAAAACATATTCTACAAAATCCTAAATGGTACACCGCATATACACCATACCAATCTGAAATCTCTCAGGGTCGTCTTGAGAGTCAGCACAATTTTCAGACACTTATCGAAGAATTAACCGGACTACCTATCGCTAATGGTGGTCTTCTCGACGAGGGTAGTTCTGCGGTGGAAGCACTAAACCTAATGTATAACTATAATAAGAAAAAGAAAAATACATTTATTTGTAGTGATAAACTACACCCACAGACACTCGATATTATAAAACATAGAGGCACTGTTGTTGGAATTGATGTTAAAATTGTAGATCTGGAAAAGACTACGTTTGACCCAGAAGATGTATTTGGGGTTATGTTCCAGTATCCAAACACCTATGGAAATATTATTATGTATGAAGAACTAATTAGTAAATGTAAGGATAATAAGATTTTGACCTGTGGTATTGCAGATATTCTTTCTCTAGTAAAACTGAAATCACCAAAGGAACTTGGTATGGATATTGCCCTTGGAACAACTCAAAGATTTGGGGTTCCTATGTGGTTTGGTGGACCGCATCCCTGTTATTTTGCGGTTGAAAAAAAACTGATTCGTAATGTTCCTGGTAGAATTATTGGAAAATCATTTGATGAAAATGGTAATGAAGGATATCGACTCGGGTTGCAGACCAGAGAACAGCATATTCGCCACGACAAAGCAACCAGTAATATCTGTACCTCTCAGTCACTACTAACAAATGTAGTAGCGCTATATTCTATGTATCATGGTAAAGAAGGGTTGACGACTATTTATGATAATATTCATAATCTTACACAAGAATTGGATAATAGGCTTTCAGAACTAGGTATTAACCAGTTAAATAGTTCCTATTTTGATACACTACATCTTAGTCATCCAGACATCTATAAATTACATAATAGTCTTTCTGACCATGATATCTGTGTGCGTCCGGTCAGTCGCAATGAGATTATTATTAATTTGGATGAAACTACAACAAAAGAAGATGTAGATTTTATTGTAGAACAGGCTAAACAACATTTTAATTCTATCCAAAGTGTTGACAATTCTGTTAAAAATGATACTATTTACCGAAAAACTCCATTTATGGAACAGGAACTTTTTCATAAATACAATACAGAAACTAAACTTATGAGATATATTTATAGTCTATCTAATAAAGATTATACGCTATGTGAAGGTATGATCCCACTTGGTTCTTGTACTATGAAACTAAATGGTTCCAGTCAACTTGAACCGCTTTTCTGGGATAAAATGAATATTCATCCTTATCTTCCTAAAAAATATACAGAAGGTTCTGTTGAATTTATTAAAGAGATTGGAGATTATCTAACAGAAATTACTGGATTTGATGATGTCTCATTCCAATCTAATTCTGGTTCTATGGGAGAGTATATGGGTCTTCTTGTTATTAAAAAATATTTTGAAACAAAAAATAAAAGTAATAAAAATACAGTTCTAATCCCACACACCGCACATGGGACTAATTTTGCATCAGCAACTCTATCTGGACTTAAAATTATGAAATATGACGAATCTATTTCTATGGAAGAATTCAAAACTCTAACAACTAAACATAAAGATAGTATTGCTGGTATTATGATTACATACCCGAATACAACTGGTGTTTTTAATGAAAATATTAAAGATATTTGTGATACAATCCATGATATTGATGGGTTGGTTTATCTCGATGGAGCTAATATGAATGCCCTTGTGGGTATTGCTAAACCGGCAGAATTGGGCGCTGATATCTGCCATCTAAATCTACACAAAACTTTTTGTATTCCACACGGAGGTGGTGGTCCAGGTATGGGTCCTGTTCTCTGTAATAAAAAACTACAACCATATCTTCCTAAGAATTCTTTGCAGGTTGAAACAACGGGAACACCAATTGGTAATATTACGTCTTCACAATGGAGTTCTGCTTCTATTCTATCTATACCATATATTTATATTGCTACAATGGGTAGTAACAGTCTTACCCGTGCTACAGAAACAGCAATCCTAAATGCGAATTATCTAAAATCGTGTCTAGAAGATTACTACACTATCAAAGATGTTAATACTAATAACCGGGTAGGACATGAATTTATTATTGATACGACCGAATTTGGACATCTAAATATTACTGAAAATGATATTTGTAAAAGACTGATGGATTATTCATTTCATCCCCCGACTATGTCTTGGCCTAGAACTAATGTAATGATGTTTGAACCAACCGAGAGTGAAGATAAGGAAGAACTTGATAGATTGGTAGATGCTCTTATTTCTATTAAGAATGAAATAAAGGAAATAGAGGAAGAAAAATATGATAAGGAAAATAATGTGATTAAGAATGCACCACATAATACTACACTTATTTCTGAGGAATGGTCTTTCCCATATTCTCAGAAGAAAGCGTTTTATCCGCTAGAAACGTTAGTTGAAAAGAAGTTTCACGTCCCGATTGGTCGTATTAATAATGTTAAAGGTGATCGAGAACTGCTAAAATAATATATTACAATAAATATATAGAATGAGGCCTGATAAATATAAAACAAAAAAGGCAAAAAAGGAACAACGGATTAAAAGAGCACAATATAAAAAAAGGAAAACAAAAAAGGAAAAAAAATCAAACAAACGTACTAAGAAAAAGAAAAAGAAAACTAAAACCAAAAAAAGAGTCCGACCAAACTTTAGAAACAATATCAATAACGAGAGCAATTATGAAAATGCGAAACCACGTCCCCCACATGTTTGCGATGATATTGAAATTCCAAAATCGGTAAATTCTAAAAGAACCCGCATTTTTGCTATTATAGGACACTCGTCTTTCTGTACATATAATGACCTACTAAAAATAAAAGAAAATAGAGAACCAGAAGGGTTCCGTTTAGACCTAAAAAAATATAAGGATTTTCCTAATGTGAGATATATACCAGTCCAGGATATAGGGAAAAAGTCCTCTAGTTTGAGGGTGGAATACTTTATTAAGCAACTTAAAACGAATGAAAAAATACATTCTGGGTTAATACAACTTGACGATATAAAATCAACAAAAAATTTTAGTAAACTTGTTGAATGTGAATTTTTTAAAGAAAACAAAGATGAATATAATTCGCACAAAACACGCCTTACAGGGGATAATAAAACACTAAATTTTAATGTATACCCAAAAAAGGATAAGTATGGAACCCAGAATCCTATAAATACTGGATTTGAATTTATTTCACACATACCTAACACTTCCTTTTCAGGTATATATGAATTAACAGAAGAAATAGATAATTCTAATAATAACAATAATAATAATAATAATAATAATAATAATAATAATAATAATAATAATAATAATAATAATAATAATAATAATAATAATAATAATAATAATAATCTTAGTAGTTTAGATATTCATTCTGACCAAATACTATTTAATTCTGGTATAAGAAATGATTTTTTAAAACAAAGAGAGAGGGAGATTCAGGTGCTTACAGCACGAGAAAATATAATTAAAACTAAGGAAAATATGGAAAAATCTTTCCAGGATCCTACACGTATTTCTGTTTATGATTTACATGATTCAAGATTAGCTGCTCTTAGGGGAAGTTTAATGATTCCCAATTCGGTCACCGAAAATGCACTGCTGGCTCGACAGGATCCCGTATGGGATATGGATGAACTTAATGAATTTACACGGTTGAATAAAAAATTATATCAATTGATAGAAAGTAAGAGAGAGTTTGAAGTTTCTCTAGATGAAATCATAGGTCTCATACTTAATGATAATTATATGAGGAGTGATGATGATTTTATTATATTAGATTTTGGTTGCAAACATATCAGAGACCTTCCATACTCAAACAATGTATGGGACCGTCCGAGTAATAATATTACAACAGAGAGTACTGTAAAACTGGGATATCCTCTAAGTAAAGAGGTAGGTCCAATTCGGGTAAAAGATTATAAGGCAGGTCCAAAAATTACTACATTGTTATTGGAAGGAGCGAACGAATAAATACGAATATATTTATAGACTATATAATAATAGAACTAAATGGATAAAATAAATGATATTATTAAAAAAAAAAAAAGTAGACTGTGTTTTTCTGCTGATTTTACAACCCAATCCGAATTATTTGGATGGATTAATCTTATTGGTCCACATATTTGTATATTAAAAACACATATAGATATTTTGGAGGATTATGATCCTTCTGTTAATAAAAAACTTAATAAACTAAAAAAAATGTATAATTTTGTTATATTTGAAGACAGAAAATTTTCTGATATCGGCAAAACATTTGATAGACAACTAAATGGATTTTATAAAATATCAGAATTTGCAGATATCATTACAATACATGGAATTTGTGCGGAAGGGATGTTAAATTACATAGAAACTAATAAATGTATTATACCTAAAATACTAATAGTATCACAAATGTCAAGTAGTGGTAATATTATAGATACAAACTATACGGTTAATTGTTATAATATAGCAAAAAAATATAGTAAACATGTCATTGGATTTATAAGCCAGACAAAATTTGTAAATGATGATAACTTTTTATTTTTAACACCAGGAGTTCGATTAATTGAAACAAAAAAAGATGACCAGATTTATAACACTCCAGACACTGCATTTAAAAAGGGTTCAGATATAATTATTGTAGGGAGTGGCATTTATTCATTGAAATATCCACTAGAACTTATTAACAAATTTAAGTAATTATGGGGAATCAGGAAGAAAGTCAAGTTCCTTAGGAAGGTGTTTATAAACAAGTGATTCATATCCACAAACCCTATATTTTAGAACATCTTCCCAAAAACTATTAATTTCAGGAAGTAGTTCTTCCTTGAATCTCTTAGTATCTCTTTCAACCAACTTAACACAATAAACATCTAGGTTCCAATAAGTTGTTTTAATATAGACTTCAGTAAGACTACTTTTAATTTTTTCTTCCCATTCATAAATTTCTTCTTTGGATTCAAAATCATAAAGATAAAAGTAAACGTTTTTATCTTTATTAGGGTCATATGTTTCAATAACAACACCTTTTTCCATTCCAGTTTTAGTTGTTTTTAGACTTGTTCCAGAATCATCTAGAAATTCTTGGACTAGTTCATATTCTTTGATAGAGCATTCCAAATAGTCACAGAAATCCAGACCACACACCTCAAGTTGACCCTGTACTTGTAGTTCATAATGAATTGGGATAAAATCATCAATTATTCTTGATTTAGGGCACTTAATTTCCAGCATTCTACCGATATATTCTTTGTTTTCAGAATTAACATCACAGATTCCATCTGGAGAAGCACCAAAATGTGGGATAGTTGGGTGTGGGATACATCCATATTCAAATATACTTACTTTATTTCTTTGTTCGTAGATATGAATTGCAACATCTTCGTATTTTACTCCATGTTTTATAGCAGCTCCAGCATAAAATGTTTCTTCATAACCACATTTTTTAGCAACGAGTTTTTTGCGTTTAGAATAAGGATTTACGTTCATAGCTGTGCCAAGATCACTTGCGGTTAGTCGTTTATTTCTGTATTCATACCATTCTTTAGTTCTTTGTGCTGGTTGTTCTATAGTTTTAAGTTTTGCTATAATATTACTAAGTTCTGGATTATCAAAATTAAAGTTTTGATCGTTCCTATATTTTAGAAGTTCATCATGAAAATTAATAGAATTATCTGTATTATACTGGTCGTAAATGTGTTTAACCATTTCTAGAAATTGTTTGAAATCTTTATTATAGTGTAGGATTGGTGAAAGGAATTCATCGTAGGATTTGATAATACTCTGGAATTCTTGTTGGGACGACATTTTTTTATATCTTTACTTCATTTTATACTCAATTTTATATTTAAATATATTATAATTATAATGTTGTCTAACTCTATAATATTTGTTTCCTTTAATACAATAGCTTTATTAATCTATTTTCTATTGGTATGTAATAAATATGGATGTGTGTATAAAATTAAAAACATACCTATATTTAATTTACCTTTGGGGGGTATTTTTATGCCTCTAAAAAAACTGGTTACGAATTTTCCAGAAGGTATTAAAATGATGTTTTCTTTTAAAAACGCCTGGGTTTATATGTTTATTGCTTCTATTATGGCTGTAGTAACAATAATGTTATTAAGAAAATATAAAAAAAAAGATACTAATGATCGTAGCCAACCCTCTGTTGCACTCTAAAATTGTGATTTACATCAATATTTTGACTATCAAAATTTCTGTTATTTAATAAAGAAATATGGTAGAATGGTTCTGGATTTTTAGTTGCTATAGCATGTTTGTTTCCATAACAACTATTCTGGTCATCATCATTATTACTTACGCCATTAATATCCCAGGTATGTTCTATTTTTTTACAAGGGAATTCAGCTTGTGCTGGTTCTCCAGGTAAAGGTATATGTTCTTTTAGTAGAGATGTTTTATTATCAATTAATTTGATATGTTTATTGGGTGTATTGACTTTACCAAATCCTATATTTGTTTCTAATAAAGGTTTAACTATATTAGTATTAGGTACGTTTGATTTAAGTGAAGAATCACGTCCAGTACAATGTTTTTTATCAGCATCGCAATCAAATCTGTTGATAGGGGTTACAGCATTTATAATCTCTATATTTTTAACAGAAATTACATTATCTACAATATCAAGATGGAATCTATATTTGTTTGTATAAAACTTTTTATGATTTAATAAAAATACTTCTATTTTATAACTAAATCCGTTTTCAATACTGTCTCTTTTAAAATTATCAACATTAATTATCTGTAAATTAGTTTTATTTTGTAAATTGCTATGGTCTAGAAGAAGTTGCATTAAACTGTTAATAAATTTGAATAAACTGGTAGATTTATTAATATTCTCTACTAAAAATGGTGAATTACAATCACCTAATAGATTAGAATAAAAAATTTTATTATCAGTAACCTTAAAACTGTAGTATAATTCATTTTTATTTGTAATAGATTTTTCTATTTTATCAACCATTTGTTTAAAACGCTGTTCTAAATCAGTTTCAAATGTGACATTTGTAAAATTCTGTTTAGAATAAAATGTTAAAAATATTAAAACAAGAATGACTGTTAAAATAAATATTTCCATAGCTTACTATATATAAATATATTTATTCGTTAATTTATTAATTTATCAAATTCATTCAAATCAATGTCGACGTCAGATTCCATATTATTCATAGTTTTACTATTATCTAGACTAGATAAAGTATCTAGACTAGACAGAGTATCTAGAGTATCTAGCGTCTGTAGATTATCAGAGGGTTGTATTGATTGCAACATATCTATAGTAGGGGGTGCTTGTATTATATTTTCTCGATTACTTTCTGTAATATCAGACCCTTTACTACCTAAACTTTTTTTGTATGTTTCCATAAGAAGGTCTCTTTCGTCCATTTGAGTATTTTTATTCGTTTCAATTTGAGGTTCTATTTTAGGTTCTTCTTTAACTTGAGGTTCGGAATCACTATTGTTTAATTCTTCAATAAATTTATTAAATTCGTTAGAATCGATGCCATCAGTAACCGGATTATTTACCATTTCTTTAATGTGGTTTGTTTCTTTAAGAAGTTCTTCTAAATTATGAGTATTTTTTATAATTTCGTTTCTAGTTTGTTCTGTTGGAATTTTAATATTATTAATATTATTAACTAGTATTTGTCCATTATTTTCTCTAATAAGAATACTCGATAGACTAATACTATCTAAAATAAAAATAACCCAAAAGTAATATCCTAAAATAGGTAATGATTTAAATACACTATTTGTGATAAGATGAAGTATTATATACAACAAAATACTATATATTATTAATTGAACGATTTTATTTTCACCTTCTTCAATTAGATTAGAATTATGTAGTAGATAAAAAAACATAATGATATAATTGATAAATTAAAAAAAAAAAAAAATTATAACTTAATATGAATGAATGTAAATATAAAAGTGTTTGTCCAATTTTAAAAAATAATATTAAAACCAATAATACTATTTATGTTATAGGGGATCTCCATGCAGATTATAAAAAAACTATAGAATTATTTAGGCATTTTAAATTAATAGATAGAAATAAAAGGTGGATAGGTAAAAACTCTATAGTAGTTCAATTAGGCGACCAGATAGATGGATATGGGCGTGGTAATTATGAAGATGCACATGGTGAAATACAAATATTAGATTTTTTTGATAATATACATATCCAGGCACAATCTTATGGAGGTGCGGTTTATTCGTTAATAGGGAATCACGAATTGATGAATGTTATGGGTAATTTTTCATATGCTTCTAAAAAGGATATAGAAGAAAGTGGTGGTATAAAAAAGAGAGAACTTCTTTTTAAACCAGGTGGATGTATGGCTACACGTTTGTCATGTACAAGAAATACATTATTAAAAATAAATGATATAGTATTCGTTCATGCTGGAATAATTCCAGAAATAGTGAAAGATAATAAAAAAAACACAGTAAAATTTGTAAATCTTTTAATGAAGAATTTTTTAAATGGAAAAAAGGATATGGATGAACAAATAAACCAGTTTTTAGTTGATTCAAAGGGTGTTTTATGGGATAGATCACTCGGGAAAACAAAACCTAACTGCGATTTACTAGATAAAACACTAAAAGATATAGGAGCAAATCATATAGTTATAGGACATACACCACAGAATGTGATAAATTCTAACTGTGATGAGAAAGTATGGAGAGTAGATGTAGGACTATCGAAATCGTTAGGTAATAATAATTTTCAAATACTCGAGATTAAGAGAAAAAATAATAAAAATAAGTTTACAATTTTAAATTAGGAATATAGATTTTCAGTAGCTCCATCATAGTTTTGTTCTTTTGCAATAACTTTAATATCATTAATATTTTTAAGCAAATCCACTTCCTTTCTATTTTCAAACAGATATTTTTGTAGAATAGCAGAGGTAAGATCGTACCTTTTGATTTGTTTATAAAATTCATCGAAACAGTTCTCTCGGTCACCAAGGAATTTATTAAACATTTGTTCAATCTGTTCTTTATCAGAATATCCAAAGTGAATAGATTTATCAACCCGACCAGGACGTTTTAGAGCGCTATCAAGATTACAGCTATAGTTAGTTGTCATAAAAACAATTTGTTTATGAGCACTACTAATACCATCTAGAGCATTTAGAAGACCACTAAAGGTTAGTGCTGATTTCATAGTATCATTTTCTTTTCTATCTTTGAACAAAACATCAATATCTTCTAGGAGTAGAATAGAGTTTTCAGGAATAATATTAAGTGCCTGGAAAAAACATTTATCTGTCATAGTGGTATCAAAGGTTAGTGTAGCAATATTTAGATCCAACTCAGAAGCAATAGCAGTTGCAAGACTTGTTTTACCTGTACCGGGGTATCCTTCTAGTAGAACATTAAATTTATATGGCATACCATAATCATTATATTCTTTCTCTGTTCCTTCTGTAAGGAACTCTTTAATATCATTAAGTAGGTTCATATGCTTGTTTTTAGAATAACAAACCGTATCAATCGGACGTTTTGCTTTTTTTTTAATACTATCCCAGTAGCCATTATCCCACAGATATAGATTAAGTTTATTATCAGTTTTAGATTTTTCCAAGATTTGTTCATCATAAAATGTGATCGAATCTTCAATAAATTCCTTTAGATTAGCTAGATTATTTGATGGGGAAGTAAGTTCTATTTCTTTGTGAAATTTGGTGGTGTGTTCAACAGTAAGTGGAATTCCTACATTTTGATACCGAATAATAATTTCACACTCTTTAAAAAATATATTATATATACCTTGTTTAATAGCAACCTTTACTTGTTTATAGCGTTTTTGTCGTGGAATACTATAATTATGGATATCAATATAATTACAAGTATTATAAAGTATAGATTCAAATACTGAATCCTCTTGGTTTTCAAAAAGAATATTTGCCATTTTATATTAATATTGTCTTGTCTTTATACTAAAATATATTCGTTTAATCTATTTAGAAATAAATTTAGTATATTTATAATGGTAAAGGTTCAAAATACTATTAATATTGTTGAAGAAACAGATACACTTGAAGAAATGATAGATAAAACCAACCCATATGTGTTATATTTTACGGCTTCATGGTGTGGTCCATGTAAATCTATCTATCCGTTATTTGAAGAATTAAGTAAAAGGTATTCCAATATTGCATTTTATAAAATAGATATAGACGAATGTGAGGAATTTGTTTCTAAATTTAATATTGAATCTGTACCGACCTTTTATTTCTATAAAAAAAATAATGAATATTTTAATATATGTAAAGGAGCAGATACGGTTCTACTATCGAATCGTATATATTCGCTAAATAATTCTGAATATAAAATATCAGAAGAAGAAATAGAACCTCTAATTAATAATAAAACAAATACTATTTACTATAATAATAGTGAATCAAATTATGAAGAAACTGGAAGTCCTGTAAATAAAATAGAACAAATAGGAGATTTAGATAAGTTTTTTGAAACGATTGATCTTAATGACACTAATTGGTAGTATCTATTGTAAATGGAATTAATAAATAAAAGATTTATAAATAAAATATATTTAATGTATATGGATTATAATAAACTTTTAGAGGAAAATAAAACCCTAAAGAAAAAGATTAAAAATCTAAAAAGAACGAAACTTAGATTAAAACATAATCTTAATAGTAAAATTTCTGAACTGGAGGATAAATTAAATACATGTGAATTAAATAATAATTGGGAGAATATTACTGAAGACCCAAAATAAAAATATTGTGTTATATTATTATGGTTTTAAAAGGTAGAGCTGATATGCGTTCATTCACGGTTGTTAGTGCAACCAAAAAAGATAGTTGTAAAACAAAGAGTAGTGGTGGTAGATATTTAAGCACCACCCCATTTGGTGCCGCCAAAAAGGCGTTTAATGAACTTTGTCGTGTTAAAAAGATTCGAGGTGTGTGTACTCTTGTCGTAACTGTTAAAGAAACGACCTCTGGTAGTAGTAACAAGGAATTCTCCTACAAGTTAAAGCGCAGGAAGCTTCCTGTTCCTCTTGTGAGACTTCCAGGTACCAAAAACGAATTCGTGATCGAGTATGAAGTGGTTGGTGGTAAGAATACCAGCAAGAAAAGTTGCAAAAATGGTAATCAGACGGTCGGTAGAATGGCCAAAAAGACCCAGAAGAAACGCCGCATGTCGGCCAATAACGTGAGAAAATTATTATTATAAGTCTAATATAATGGAAGACACCCAATCTTTGGCTGAAAAATCATTAGAATTACTCTATATTCAAGATGAAAAAATTAAAAATATAGACTGTAAAAATAATGAAATTAAAAATAATTTAGACTTTTCTAAATATATTATAGATACATTTTATACAATCATTAAACCCCTTAAAACCAGTGTAGCTGATCTTAAAGGATTTTTTGCATCCAATCTAACACCTTCTGAGGAATCTAAACTAGAACCAGATATAAATGAATTAGAAACAAGGGTATCCATTGTAAATGGAATTAATAAAAAAATAAATTGTTTATTAGAAAATCAAAATTTAATGCTTTCTAAAACAAATGACAAATTAAATAAAAATAATTCTTTAATAAAAGAAATTAATTCTTCTTCTCTTTTTTAAAACCAAAACACACCCTACATTCACCACCGTTTATAACTGGACTATAGTTTCCACAACTACATATTTTTTTAGTATTATCCATCTATATATTTTAATTAATATAATTTAATATTTTAAACTTTGGTTAGATGTCCCGAAATGTGACCACCAATCTCAACAAAGGTCAACGATTTCTTCGAATCCATACCGAAAACCTTCTGCATCTTCTTGTCTGCCTTGAATGTGCGTTTGTTATCCACTAGTTGAAGGTTCTTTTCCTTAATGTAACTAGAGATACCCTTCATGACCTCAGCCTTGGTAAGCTGAGTACCATGGGCAACACTTAGGAATTTCTCAAGTTCTTCACTAAGAGTGTTCTTGGTCTGGACACGAACTTTCTTAGAAGTCTGCTTCTGGGCCGTGCGGGTGGCCTTGTATAGAGCCTTGAGACTATCCTGCAAACCCTTGGTTGAAGCAGTCATAGCCTGAAGTTCAGTCTGTAGAGTCTTGAATTGAGCATCAATAGTTTCCGTAACAGTAGGTTGAGTATCCACAGGAGTATCAGTCATTTTATAGTATAACTAATTAATTTAACTTTAAGTATTTATATATGAATTAATATTAATAATTATAAATAGAATGAATGATAAACTGCAAAATTATAGAATTTGCGAAAAAAGAATTGGGAAGGGTTCTTTCTCTACTATTCATAAATGTTTTGATAGCAATAACAATGTTTTCGCTCTTAAAAAAATAGATATAGACAGACTAAAAGATAAAAATGTAGTAAAAAATGAATTTAATATAATGAGAAAACTTTCACATATTAATATTATAAAAGTATTCGATCTTATAGTTGATGAAAAACAAAATAATGTCTATATATTTTTAGAATATTTTGAATATGGAGACCTTGGAAAATACCTATCCGGAAATACATTAGAAGAGAAACATGTAAATAATTTTTCTATACAAATAAAAAATGGCTTACAATATTTATATAAACAAAATATTATCCATAGGGATATAAAACCACAAAATATTCTAGTATCAAATGATAAAATACTAAAAATTATAGATTTCGGATTATCTAAAAGTATTACTATTAATGAAGAAATGATGGATACTATATGTGGTAGTCCACTTTATATGGCCCCTGAAATTATAAAAACTAAAAATTACACTATCAAATCTGATATATGGTCGTTTGGTGTTATTATTTATGAAATGATATATGGTTATACTCCATTTAGAGCAACTAATATTTATACACTAATAAATTTGATTGATAAATATGAAATTAAATTCCCGAAGGGTAAAATTTCTTTTAAGTGTATAGATTTATTAAAAAAAATGCTCGTTAAAGAACCGAATAATAGAATCGATTGGGATAATCTATTTGTACATGATTGGTTTATTAATGACCTAATCCTTAAAGAAGAAAATAAATTACTAGAAGAACCATTCAAATATAATTATGATCTAAATAGTTCTTTCAAATATAGAAGCATTAGTGATAAAATAGATGAATCATTTGACCTAAAATTTAATTTTGCTTTAGATAGCATAGATTCTGAAGGTTCTCTATACCATTCTTTAAAGGACTATACCACCTGTTCAGAAAATGAATCTGATAGTGAATCTGATAGTGAATCAGAAACTGATTTTTTATGTAATTCAGATTCAGATACTATAAATATAAAAAAAAGGTCTAGTCCAATAAATATAAACCCAACAAATATAATAAAAAGGTCTAGTCCAATAAATATAATACCTATAAACAGTAATCTTAATGATAGTTTTGTTTTTGTAAACAAAACTAGTTGTGAATCAAACGAATTATTTGCAAATTCCGAAAGTCCTATAAAATCATTCTCTGAAAATTTAAAAGGATATATCAATAACTCTATACATTTTGTAAAACAAAGTTGTGATTATATAAATAAATCTTCTTCTCTATAAAGCTGGTTTTTTACCCCAAAAATTTATAGGCATAACCCTATCACAAGGATATTCACTCTCTCTTAATATTTGCTCCTGAGAACGATTTTCCCGATTAAGTCCTCCAATACAACTATAAAATTCAGGAGCACTTGGTTTGTATAATTTAGGAGTTACTGACGAATATGTATTTAAAGATGGATGGGTTAAAAACCTATAAGGTATTCCTATATCCATAACAAATTTATAATAGGTGTTATTTATATCTGGTTTTAAAAATACACTTGGTTCTATATATACAGTACCTAACTTGTCATAATAACTATTCGGTATTAACATAGTTATTTTAAATTCATTATTGTCTACGTCTACAGAACCTATGTTTTCTTTATTAGATATTGCCTGTTCAAAATTATAATATGGCATACCACTTCCATAAAAACTATAACTATCTCTTGGAGGATCAGCCGCCTGATATGATATTTTATTTATTCTGTTTATAAATTCTCCTTTTATTTTACCATAAACTTCTAATTGATTGTTTTGTATTTTAATAAACCCACCAAATTCAGGTTTATTATATGTTACTACTTTACATTCAGTCTCCATATAATTAATACAAATATTATTAATTATAATTTATTATCCTTTGGTACACACGAATTATCCTTCATATTAAATTCATTACCAGGTGCAGGTTTAATACACTCATTAATCTCACTGTGCTGTCTCCCAAGACCAACTCCACCAGCTAAATTTTCTAGAACTTCACAGTTCTGAGTATTACATAGGGTCATGTTCTTTTCAGGAAGCATAGTTCCTATAGAATCCTTATTAGCACAATCATAAGCACCATTATGAACATAACTTAGTTTTTTATTAGTATCCATAATCTTTGTGGCATTCTGAGTGAGATACATTCTATATTCATATGAATTTAAAACTTTATTTTCAACCTTAAGATTACCATTAACAACACAATTTGGTCTATAATCTGTAAAATGTCTTCCATCATCCATCCTTGCTGGTAAATTTAAAAATTTATTATTGCTAGTTTTAAAGCACTGACTCATTATATTAACATAACATAATTTTTTTAGTTTTTATTATTTTTTATTCTTTGGATTAAATCCTTTTTTGGACCTCTAATTGCTAAGTTATTGCTTCTTGCAATTTCCTGAAGTTCCTTTAACGTTAATAATTCTAAAGAGGGATTATTAATTTGTATTGAATCCTCCTCCTCCGAACCAGAACCAGATCCAGATCCAGAACCAGATCCAGATCCAGAACCAGATCCAGAACCAGAACCAGCATTTTCTTCCTCAGCAGAACCTACAACATCTTCCTCAGCAGAACCAGCATTTTCTTCCTCAGCAGAACCAACCACATCTTCCTCAGCAGAACCAGCATTTTCTTCCTCGGCAGAACCAACCACATCTTCCTCGGCAGAACCAACCACATCTTCCTCGGCAGAACCGGCATTTTCTTCTTCTAAAGGTTCAGTTGCATTTACGTCTGAATCAAACTCATTATCTTTA
>Ga0209089_10002765_pt1 | contig 15297 bp, 18 predicted proteins | sample ArcticOcean_MG_C_FD_187431 | JGI IMG/M metagenome (GOLD analysis project Ga0209089, IMG submission 187431) | Marine microbial communities from western Arctic Ocean - ArcticOcean_MG_CB2_150 (SPAdes) (version 2) | ecosystem: Environmental > Aquatic > Marine > Oceanic | place: Arctic Ocean: Canada... | reverse complement strand
TATATTGCTAATTCCATCAACTAATCGATCCGATGATTTTCCTAACCCGTTACGTAATCGACCTAACCATCCCCTTGGTTTCTCACTCATAAATTAGCGCTTTGTTTAAGGTTTCCAATTAACTTATTTTCAGAACGACCAACGATATTCACTTTTACGATTCGTCCAGGCTTACCTCCGGAAACTTGTACAGGAGTATAATATTCTGTCCGACCAAAACCATCACGCTCAATTAATACGCTACGGGATATTCCAATTTCATTATTAATATGTTTATTCAAAGCCTTGCGGCCAACGGAACGAAGCAGTTCTGCTCTTTCTTTTATTTTTTGATGTAAAACCTGTGGCATTAAAGCTGCCGGAGTTTCTGGTCGAGGGCTGTAAGGAAAAACATGTAAATATGTAAGACCACACTCCTCTACTAAGCCCAGAGTGTTTTTAAACATAGTATCGGATTCAGTTGGAAAGCCGGTAATGAAGTCGGCTCCAAATACTATATCGGGCCGTAATTGTCGGACTTTACTTGTGAAGGATATTGCTTGTTCACGGCTATGACGCCTTTTCATGCGCTTTAAAATAAGATTATCACCAGCCTGTAAACTTAAATGGAGATGGGGCATTAACCTTGGTTCTTCAGCGATGAGAATAAGTAAATCATCATCAACCTCAGATGGGTCTAATGAACTCAAACGAAGTCTGGCTAAATTTGGATTAGCTGCTAAAACCCTGCGCACCATTTGTCCTAAACTAGGTCTACCGGGTAGATCTGCGCCGTAGGAGGTAATGTCAACTCCGGTAAATACAATTTCTTGGTATCCATTTGACACAAGCTTTTGAACTTGTTGTGAAACTTTACCCATAGGTACACTCCGGGAATTACCCCGACCAAAAGGGATAACGCAGAATGTGCAACGATGATCACATCCATTCTGAACTTGGATAAATGCTCTAGACCTGCCTTCAAATCCGTCGATAAGATGGTTTGCTGTTTCCCGCACCGTCATAATATTTTGCACGCGAGTATTATCTTTGGATTCGAAATTGAATGATTCTAGTTCTAATTTTTCTATATTACCAAGAACCTGATTAACTTCGGGCATTTTAGCATAGACTTCGGGAGATATTTGCACAGCGCAACCTGTAGCTATAATTTGAGAATCTGGATTTTTGCGACGAGCACGCCGAATTGCTTGTCTAGCTTGGCGCTCTGCTTCTGCCGTTACAGCACATGTGTTAACAATTATTGTGTTTGATAGGCCTGCACTTCGAGCATGTTGACGCATAACTTCGGATTCATAACTATTTAGACGACAGCCAAATGTTATTATTTCAGTGTCAGTCACCTTTAGCATCCAATTTATTGCCCGCATCAAAGAAACTGTAATCGAATTCACCTTTATAACAGATAGATGCTGGGCCAGTCATAAATACGCGTCCGTCTGGTTTTAACTCGATATCTAGATTACCTCCATCAAGGTTTACTTTAACTAGTTTATTAGTCAAACCTCTGCGATTTGCGGCGATTGCAGCGGCACAAGCTCCAGTACCACAGGCTTGAGTTAGTCCAGCACCTCTTTCCCAAACCCTTAAACGTAGATTATTTTTATTAATTATTTGTGCCACACCAATGTTAACGCGTTGAGGGAATAGTGAGTGATGTTCCAGTTTAGGACCTAGTTGGTGTAAAGGAACGGTTTCTACATCTTCAGTAAAGAAGACTATATGAGGGTTCCCAATATTAACAGCAACTGGGTCTGTTAATGTGTTAAGAGTTAAAGGTAAGTGATCAGTATCGTATTCTTGTGATAATGGTATCTCCCACCAGTTATGAAGCGCTAGCCCCATGTCTACTATATAGTTTTCCGTATTACCTTTGGCATGGCTGGCAATTATTAATCCTGCCGAGGTCTCTAAAGTAATCTTTAATTCTTTGGTTTGTTCAAATAACAATCTAGCGACACATCTAGTTGCATTGCCGCAAGCTGAAACTTCGCTACCATCTGAATTGTGTATTCTCATAAAAGCGGTGGCTCTAGGATCATTGGAAGGCTCGATGGTAATTAGTTGATCGAACCCAAGTCCTGTATGTCGGTTAGCCATAGCGAATACGCTTTCCTTTGTTACATTAAAAGGAGTGCTACGGGCATCAACCACCACAAAATCGTTTCCAAGGCCATGCATTTTTATAAACTTAATACTTATCATGATGGCGATATAGGACTGCTGGGTACCGTACGTCCACCCAAAAGGCTAAATATTTATATATTTAAGAAAAGCTTAAATATATAAATATTTAGCTACCAGTATGCTTTTTGTGATGTTTTTATAATATATTTTTATAGTGTTGAATAAAATAAACTGCAATTTTACATACTGACTTGACCCTTGGTATGGCTTTGACTAGTGTCATGGAAATTGTATTTAAATTGTAAAACTCTGAGAGTAAATTTAGGGTTGGGCTAGTCCGCGAGTTTCGCGCACTGGCTATTTCTGGTTTTTTTTAACGCTTTTATTATACTTTTTTAAAGGAATAATTGTCTTTGTTTGATAGCTTAACGGAAAGATTGGGAGCGGTATTTGACGGGCTAACTCGTCGGGGTGTTCTTGGTGAGACTGATATTGCAGCAGCTCTACGTGAGGTAAGAGTGGCATTGTTAGAGGCTGATGTTGCCCTACCTGTTGTGCGTGATTTAATTGCTGAGGTGCAAAGCCGGGCTGTAGGTCAGGAAGTTTTAAAAAGTGTTACCCCTGGTCAAACAGTAATTAAGATTGTGCACGACCACCTTGTTGAAGTTTTGGGTAGTGAATCTGTCGATATTGAACTTAACGCTCGTCCTCCTGTGCCTATATTAATTGTTGGCTTACAAGGTTCAGGTAAGACGACTACAACAGCTAAAGTCGCCAGCTATCTAGTTGAGAAAAAAGGTAAGAAAGTGATGATGGCGTCTTTAGATATTAGGCGCCCCGCGGCCCAAGAACAGTTGAGAGTTCTTGGAGACCAGATATTGATACCAACATTGGATATCAAACTTGGCGAGAAACCTGTTGAAATTGCTAGCAGGGCGATGAAAAGAGGACGCGAGGAAGGTTACGATATTGTTTTGCTCGATACCGCTGGTCGACTAGCGATTGACGATGAAATGATGTCTGAGGCGATAGCTATTCGTGATGCGGTTAAACCTCGTGAAACGCTTTTAGTTGCTGATTCTATGACAGGGCAGGACGCTGTTAATACTGGTAAAGCCTTTAATGAGAAAGTTGGATTAACAGGTATTATACTTACTCGAGTTGATGGCGATGCACGTGGAGGTGCTGCCTTATCGATGCGTGCAGTAACTGGTTGCCCAATAAAATTTCTAGGTACCGGTGAAAAATTAGATTCTTTAGAAATTTTTCACCCAGATAGAGTTGTTGGTCGTATCCTGGGTATGGGTGATGTTGTTGGCCTAGTTGAAAAAGCTCAGGAAGTCGTAGATGAAGAAGAGGCACGTAAAGTTGCAAAAAAATTACAAAAAGGTGAGTTTGATCTTGAGGATATGGCTGACCAACTGCGGCAGGTAAAAAAAATGGGAGGTATGGGAGGTATCATGTCCATGTTGCCAGGTGTTGGTAAAATACAAAAGCAGATGTCGGAGCACAGTATTGATGATGGTATGATTAAACGCCAAGAAGCTATAATTTTGTCTATGACGCCTGATGAGCGCCATAGGCCCGCGCTCATAAAGGCTTCTCGAAAAAGAAGAATTGCTTCTGGATCTGGGACGAGTGTTCAGGAAATTAATAAGCTTTTAAAACAATTTCAGCAGATCCAGTCGATGATGAAGAGGATGAAGAAATCAGGTGGGCGTATGCCCTCATTAGGGGGGGCGGCAATGGGAGCTCTTCCACCTGGCTTTAGGAGGTAATTATTAAATTAATGAATATTCACCATGTTTCAATAGGAGTTAGAGATCTAGATAATAGTAAGGCATTTTATAATGATATATTAGGTGTTTTGGGGTATAGACCATATGTGGATAAATATGGGACGGCCTCCTGGAAACCAAACGAGGGTGGTACTGCATTTTGGATAAACAAGAGAAATGGCGTAACTATTGACTCCAATAATGGTAGCCATATTGCTTTTAAAGCAAATAGCCAAGAACAGGTTGATGAATTCTATGAGTTGGCTATTAAGGCGGGCGGTCGAGATGACGGTCCACCAGGGCTTCGTCCAGAATATAGAGATACATACTATAGCGCATTTGTCATCGACTTAGATGGCCATAAGATAGAGGCAGTACACAGCCCTTCCTAACTAAATTAACAAGTATTTAACAAATATAAAGGCAAAACAATGTCACTACGTATAAGACTATCCCGTGGAGGAGCGAAAAAACGCCCTTTTTACCGTATTGTTATAGCAGATTCTCGTAGTCCACGTGATGGACGGTTTATTGAAAAAATTGGCACTTACAACCCTATGCTCAAAAAAGAAAATCCAGCGCGTGTAAGCATAGATATAGATAGAGCAAAACATTGGCTTGGAGTTGGTGCATTGCCTTCAGAACGTGTTGCTAAATTTTTAGCTAATGCTGATTTAATAAAATTACCAGAGCGGCGTGAGCAGACCAAACAACAGCTACCAAAGAAAAAAGCGCAAGAACGTCTTGAAGCTGAAAAAGAGGCTTTAGCAACTAAGGAGTCAGCAGCTGAAGAGCAGGCTGAGGAAAAGACACCAGTAGCTGAAGAGCAGGGTGAGGAAAAGACACCAGTAGCTGAAGAACTTGATGTCAAAGAAACAGAATCAGAAAAAGTTGTAGCTAAAGTCGAAGAAGATGTTTCTGAAAAGTAAAATATGAAGGTTAAATTATTTTTTTAGACTGAATAGTGATTAAGGCTAATAGATGTATTTACTTGATCTACTGAGGTTAAAAGCAGATGGTCGAAGATCTACAGCAGGAATACAAAGTTGACCGCGTGTGTGTAGGAGTGGTTACTGGTGCGCACGGACTCAGAGGTTTGATACGCGTTAAGCCCTTTACTGATGTGCCAGAATCAGTTGCTTCGTATGGCACTGTAGAAACTGAAGATGGTAGCCGCCATCTTGAGCTTGAAGTTGCTAATCGAGCAGGAAAAGGTCAAGTTGCTGTTAGGGTGTTAGGAGTTACAGATCGTGATATGGCTGAGGGATTGAAGGGACAACGTTTGTATGTTCCGCGTGAACGGCTGCCTTTAACTTCACCAGATGAATTTTATTATGCTGACTTAATAGGCTTGTTAGTGAAGAAAGTTTCAGGAAAAATATTGGGAAAGGTAGGTTCAGTTTATGATTTTGGAGCGAGTGATGTAATAGGTATAATAAGTGAATCAGGAATCGAAAGCCTAGTGCCATTTACTAAAGATGCCGTTCCAAAAATTGATCTTGAAGAAAGATATATATCAGTATCTGACTCCTATTTAGATGAAGCAAGTGCAGAAGTTCCTGATATCGCGAGAGAGAACTATGAACAATAATCCAATTGTTTCACAATCGTGGCATGCTGTAATTATGACTCTGTTTCCGGAAATATTTCCGGGTCCCCTGGGTTCAAGCCTTAGCGGTCGTGCATTAGAAAATGGTATATGGAAACTAAATGCCTTGAATATAAGAGATTTTGCTACGGATTCCCGTAATACTGTTGATGATGAGCCATTTGGGGGAGGAGCCGGTATGGTTATACGTGCAGATGTTATCGATTCTGCATTAACATCTGCAACTAACCTAGTTGACGATTCCCCTCCGATCATCTATCTCAGCCCGCGAGGGAGACCACTAGATCAGAAACGTGTTAGGAAACTGGCAGGTGGCCCGGGTGTTATATTATTGTGTGGTCGGTATGAAGGAATAGACCAACGCGTTTTAGACGTTTGGAGGGTCGAAGAAATAAGTCTTGGAGATTTTGTACTTTCTGGTGGTGAAACTGCAGCATTGGCTCTGCTTGATGCTGTTGTTAGATTGCTACCGGGAGTGGTTGGGAGCGAAAGCTCGTTAGTTGAAGAAAGCTTTGAAAATGATTTGCTAGAATATCCTCATTATACTCGGCCAGCGACTTGGAAAGATAGAAAAGGCGATGAAAATATGGTTCCGGAAATTCTTTTTTCAGGTCACCATAGAAAAATTAAAGAATGGCGCCACAAACAGGCGGAAAAAACAACAAGGTCTCGTAGGCCAGATTTATGGAAAAAGTATATAACTCGGAACTAGATTATTATGCTGGGTAAGGAAGCAGGACATGAATATATTAGAAAAATTTGAAGCAGCTGAATTGGCAAAACAGGGGGGTAAAGACAGTATTCCTGACTTTAGTTCGGGTGATACGCTGCGGGTTAATGTAAGAGTTGTGGAAGGCGAGCGTGAACGCATCCAAGCCTATGAAGGTGTCTGTATTGGGCGTAAGAACGCTGGCATTAACTCTTCATTTACCGTTCGCAAACTTAGTTTTGGTGAGGGAGTAGAGCGTATTTTTCCACTTTATAGTCCTCGGGTTGATTCCATAGATGTTGTTCGTCGAGGTAAGGTACGAAGAGCGAAGCTATATTATTTGCGAGGACGCACGGGCAAGGCTGCAAGGATTTTTGAACGTACTAGTGGTCACGGTATTGATAAAAATATTAAAGGTAAAAAGAAAAATATTTCTGCATTAGAGAATAAAAATACAGGAACTTCGCAAGAAAGGGTTGGGACAGTTGAGTCGCCATCTGAAACTAGCGCGGATTGATTTTGTGTAGCACTCTCTTATACGGAGAATGTAGTATACAATTGAAAAATGCTCCGAGATTTAGTATTTCGGGGCGTTTTTTCTAAGAAATTCAAATTGTGGGAAGGAATGAAACTAGATAATGGTGAAACCACGTACACTATTTGATAAGATATGGGATTCCCATCTTGTAAATCAGCAGGAAGATGGGACCTGTTTAATTTATATTGATAAGCATCTTGTTCATGAGGTAACTAGCCCTCAAGCATTCGAAGGTCTAAGGCTGAATGGGCGAATGGTTCGGCGTCCCGAAGCAACTCTTGCCGTTGCTGATCATAATGTTCCGACTTCTGATCGAAGTTTAGGTATAACTGATGCAGAATCTCTTTTACAGGTAGAAACACTAAGTAAAAATTGTAAAGAGTTTGATATAGAACTATTCGATATGAATGATATACGCCAAGGGATTGTTCATATTATTGGACCAGAGCAAGGCTTTACCCAACCTGGGACGACTATTGTTTGTGGAGATAGTCATACCGCAACCCATGGTGCATTTGGTGCACTGGCCTTTGGGATTGGAACATCAGAAGTAGAGCATGTTTTAGCAACTCAAACTTTATTGCAACGCCCGGCCAAAAACCTAAGAATTTTAGTTGATGGTATTTTGCCTATAGGGGTTACTGCTAAAGATATGATTTTGGCAATGATTGGGGCTATTGGAACAGCTGGTGGCACCGGCCATGTTATAGAATACGCTGGAGAATCCATTAGGAATCTATCAATGGAAGGACGCATGACGATTTGTAACATGTCAATCGAAGGCGGTGCCCGCGCTGGTCTGATTGCTCCGGATGAAATTACATATGATTATCTTAAAGGCCGTCCAATGGTGCCTAAAGCAGGAGCTTGGCAACAAGCAATTTCTTATTGGAAGACATTACCAACAGATGAGGGTGCGAGATATGATAAAGAACTTGTGCTCTCGGCGAGAGATATTGCACCTCAAGTAACTTGGGGTACCAGTCCTGAAAATGTAGTGCCAATCACTGGGAGTATTCCAGATCCAGAAAATGATGCGCGTGATAATAATCAAAAGCAGGCATGGGAACGGTCGCTACAGTATATGGAGCTTTTACCAGGCACAGCAATGCAAGATATTGCCATCAATAAAGTATTTATAGGCTCGTGTACAAATGGTCGTATAGAGGATTTGCGTGAAGCTGCTAGAATAGCGGAGGGTCGTAAGGTGGCTTCTAGTGTATATGCAATGATTGTTCCTGGTTCTGGTTTAGTGAAAGCCCAGGCAGAGGAAGAAGGTTTAGATAAAATATTTATTGAAGCTGGGTTTGACTGGCGTGAACCTGGATGTTCGATGTGTCTTGCTATGAATGCTGACCGCCTGGAACCAGGTGAGCGTTGTGCGTCTACTTCAAACCGTAATTTTGAGGGTAGACAAGGTCGAGGAGGGCTTACACATTTGGTTAGTCCAGCTATGGCTGCAGCTGCTGCCGTTTCGGGCCGGCTAGTTGACGTTAGAGACCTATCTGGTGAGTAAAAATATATATGGCTGAAAGATATGCTAAAATAGATTTTCGTTATGCAGGTTTTTGGCTAAGGCTGGTATCTTCTTTTATAGATGGCGGAATATTATTAATATTAGTGTGGATTCTTAGTTTTGTTTTTGGCGTTAGTATTACTTCTCCTTCACACACTGGAGATGATTTTACTATTTTTCGATTATTTGAGCTAGCTTGCATCTTTATCGCCTGGGTTTATTTTGCAGTAATGGAAAGCTCTTTACCTCAGGCGACTGTTGGTAAACTTTTTTTGGGCATATATGTAACTGATATAGATGGAGATCGTCTTACGTTTACTAAGGCTAGTATTAGATATTGGCTGAAATACGTTACAATATTTACTTTATTAATTGGCTTTATGATTTCCGCATTTACAAGAAAAAAACAGACTGTGCATGACATGATCGTAAAAAGTTTGGTTTTAAAGCGATAGAAGGAAATACTAATGGACAAGTTCACAAAAGTTACAGGTGTTGCAGCGCCAATACCGATGGTAAATGTTGATACTGATAAAATTATTCCAAAGCAGTTTTTAAAAACCATTGAACGGACGGGTCTGGCAGCAGGATTGTTTCATGAACTAAGAACTGACTCTAATGGAAAAAATACCGGAAATTTTGTGCTAGACCGCGAACCCTATACTTCATCTAAAATAATTATTGCTGGTCCTAACTTTGGCTGTGGCTCTTCACGAGAGCATGCTCCTTGGGCATTACAGGACTTTGGTATTCAAGTAGTAATATCATCTTCATACGCAGATATTTTTTATAATAACAGCTTTAAAAACGGCATGTTATTGATAAAACTTTCTCCTGAGCAGGTTGACGATCTGATGGCGGTGGCAAATGATACTGAGAATCCTGAACTAACAGTTGATTTAGAAAATCAGAAAATTAATGCTCCAAACGGAGTGACATATGAATTTGAAATCGACACATTCTTAAAAAAATGTTTATTAGAGGGCTTAGATGACATTGGTTTAACTATTAAAAAAGATAAAGATATAGCTAAATTTGAGGATAAACAGCAATTAACTCAACCTTGGTTGTATTCAACCGCTTAAGTTTTGGTAATACATATTATTAGATATTTGTATTAATTAAGTTTTCAATAATGAGGCAAGTATGGCAGCTAATAGAAGTGTGTTAGTTCTTCCCGGTGATGGAATCGGTCCAGAGGTTATGGAGCAAGTCCAGCGAGTTATTGGGTGGTTTGATAAAAAGGGTAGTGTTAGATTCGACGTTAAAGAAGATCTGGCAGGGGGAGCCTGCTATGATGCTCATGGTGTATCCATTCGAGATCAAACTATGGAAATTGCCCTGTCTACAGATGCAGTTCTTTTTGGTGCTGTTGGTGGACCAAAATGGGATGATGTACCACGTGAACACCGGCCAGAGGCAGGTTTGCTAAGGTTGCGTAAAGACCTAGATTTATTTGCAAATTTAAGACCAGCTATTGTTCTTGATGCAATGATAGATGCCTCCACCCTTAAGCCTGAAGTTGTAAAAGGCTTAGATATAATGATTCTACGTGAACTCACATCTGGTGTCTATTTTGGTCAACCGAGAGGTGAACAGACATTACAGGATGGTTCAGTAAGAGTTGTTGACACGCAAGCTTATAATGAAGAAGAGATCGTAAGAGTCGTGCGTGTTGCATTTGAACTAGCCCGTAAAAGAAAAAATCTAGTACATTGTGCTGAAAAATCTAACGTTATGGAAACCGGTGTATTTTGGAGAAAAATTTCTGCCAGAGTAGCTAAAGAAGAATACCCTGATGTAGAATTTCAGCATATTTTAGCTGATAATTGTGCAATGCAGTTACTGCGTGATCCCCATCAGTTTGATGTAATTGTAACTGATAATTTATTTGGTGATATCTTATCCGATGAGGCTGCAATGATGACTGGCTCTCTTGGCATGCTACCATCAGCAAGTTTAGGTAATCCAGACCCGATAACCGGTAAACGTCATGCTATGTATGAGCCGGTTCACGGATCTGCCCCGGATATAGCTGGTGAAGGAAAAGCAAACCCATTAGCCATGTTACTGAGTTTTGCAATGATGCTAAGGTATTCTTTTGATTTAGCTAATGATGCAGATCGAGTAGAAACTGTAGTCCAGAACGTTCTTAATGACGGTTATCGTACTGGTGATATAATGCAAAATGGATGTCATTTAGTGTCCACAGAAGAGATGGGAACTAAACTCTTGGCACAACTTGACCGGACAGTAGATTGACCTTCAATAATATTAAGGCGTAAAATCAGTGAATAAATGATGAGTAAGAGGAGGCGGTTTATCAAGGTTACCTATAAATATTTTCTTCTTGTAGCTGTAATTATATTGATAGTTGCACCGGTTTCGGCACAGCAGATAAAAGAAATTAAAATTGAGAATCAGATAAATAAATGTAAGGGCTATTTACCAAATGCGTATATGATCGACCAGAGAGATCAGAGTCATATAAGTAAAATAAAGTTTAAAGCCAATCTTCTTCTTCAAGGAGCTCTTGAACAGACGAATGATCTCTTAATACAGTGAGATTTTAATAAAATTTATTTTATGTACTTTGATTTTGTATAAAACTTCAAAAGAGGTAACGTTTTGCCTGATGTGTATTTAAAAATTAATGAGGCTGATCCAATATTATTGGCTGAAATAGCTGATGGTCTGGAAACGCGCGCGGCTTTGCCTCAGCAAATTGAGATACTCGAAACTTATCTTAGTGACATTAACTTTCCACAAAATGCAAGAGTTCTGGATGTTGGTTGCGGTACTGGTGCGCAGTCTCGGACACTTATTAAGAGATCTGATGTAATAGACGTAATAGGAGCTGATAAAGCTAAATTTTTGCTTTCACGTGCACGTGAGTTAAGTCGTGGAATTAAAGGTTTAACCTTTGTGGAGGCCAGTGGTAATTCTCTACCATTTTCTGCAGAGTCATTTGATGTGATTGTTGCACACACATTGTTGACTCATGTAGCAGAGCCAAAATCAGTTATTAATGAATTTTATCGGTTGCTTCAACCTGGGGGTACTCTAGCAATATGTGACGGGGATTTTTCTACTATGTCAGCTGCTATTGGGGATAGAGACCCGTTACAAATTTGTGCTGAATCTTTTATCGAAAATTCTGTAAATGATGCTTGGTTAATGAGGAGTTTACCAAATATTTTGAATGCTACTGGCTTTGTTGTTAGTAAATCACGCAGTTTTAATTTTATTGAAACCAAAAAGCCGATTACAACGGCTAATTGGTTTCGTCGTGGAGCTGACGGACTATTTAAAGAGGGTGTAATTGGACTCGAATTAGCAACAGCACTTAAAAATGAGATCGATAGACGGGTGACTGAGGGAAAATATTTTGGTGCAATGAAGTATGATAGTTTTATTTGTATAAAATCTAGTAAAACCTAAATACATTTTTATATAACAAAAATAAAGTTAGATTACTCTCTTGGCTATAAGTCATTATAATATTTATTAAACCCGCCATTTTATTCTAATAAAGAGAAAATATATGTACCAAGCCATATTAGATATAAAGTGTGTAAAAATACTATTGGATTTAATGAATGAGATATTGCAAAAACCATTTATTGAGCTTAAGTGATCTTTATAAAATTTAAATATATCGCTTCCATTACAGATACCGGAATATATAGATATGGGCTATAAGGTTGCCGTTGTCGGCGCTACAGGAAATGTGGGTAGAGAAATACTACAAACGCTATACGAACGTAATTTTCCAGCTGATGAAGTGGTTGCACTGGCTAGTGAACGCTCGGTAGGGAGAAAAGTATCATTTGGAGAAAACGAGCCGTTAGAAGTTTTTTCTCTAGACGAATATGATTTTGCGGAAACAGATATTGCATTATTTTCGCCCGGCTCAAAGGTCTCAGCTGTACAAGCTCCGCGCGCTGCAGCTACAGGATGTATTGTTATTGATAATACGTCTTATTTTCGTATGGACCCTGATATTCCGTTAGTTGTTCCGGAAGTAAATCCAGGTGATATAGCTAAATATACAAAACGTAATATTATTTCAAACCCTAATTGTTCTACTATCCAGTTAGTTGTTGCTTTGAAACCTTTGCATGACGAATTTGTGGTCAAAAGAGTTGTTGTGTCTACTTATCAGTCGACATCCGGCGCAGGCAAAGAGGCAATGGATGAACTCTTTAATCAGACGCGAGCTATCTATGTAAATGACCCAGTTGAGAAAAAACACTTTAATAAGCAGATAGCATTTAATGTTATTCCTCAAATTGATATATTTATGGATGATGGTTCGACTAAAGAAGAATGGAAAATGGTTTCCGAGACAAAAAAAATTCTTGATTCTAAAATTCGTTTAACTGCCACTTGCGTGAGAGTTCCGGTTTTTATTGGCCATGCTGAAGCGGTTAATTTGGAGTGTGAGAGAAAAATTACAACTAAGTTGGCTCGCGAGGCTCTAAAAAAAGCCAAGGGTGTGTCTTTGATTGACCATCGCGCGGATGAAGGTTACGTAACTCCAGTAGAATCAGCTGGTGAGGACATGGTTTATGTAAGTCGTGTTCGGGATGACCCAACAGTTGGTAATGGCTTAAATCTTTGGGTTGTTTCTGATAACTTGCGCAAGGGGGCAGCGCTTAATGCGGTGCAGATAGCTGAGTTGCTAGACCGTCAGTTTTTAAAAAACCTATAGCTGTTAATTAGCAGCCGATAAGAAAATCTAATTTTTGTGTGCTATTTTACGTATCTTAATTGCTTCATTAATAATACGGAGAGTTTCTGACCACAATTCTATATTTTTAATTTGGGACAGAGATAGCCATTCCGCATGAGTAGCATCGCTTCCAGCATTTACGGTCCCGCTTAACCATTCTGCTGCGCAGTCAACTAGGGTATAATGAAAACTAATTGATTTATTATCAATATTATTTTCCAATGGAATTTCTCTAATTTGAGGTGTTTGTTTATCGTAAATAATAGCGTCAACTACGTCGATTAACCCTATAACCTTTATGTTTATTGCAGTTTCTTCTTTTACTTCTCTTGCGGCTGCAGCTCTCCAGGTCTCTCCTAACTTTTGTTTGCCACCAGGTATACTCCATTGACCTTCCCGTGGTGGTTTTCCTCGACGGATCATAAGTATTTTATCATCTTTAAATGTAACTATTCCGACTGCTATGACGGGTCGCTTTAGTTGAATTTCAATCACGGTACTTTAGCCGTTTTCTTTATTACCCGATGACGAACGATTAGGTTTAAAATTTCTACAGAAGTAGCAAATGCAATACTTAGGTACAAAAAGCCCCTCGGTATGTGTAGATCCATAGCATCCGCTACCAATGTGATTCCGACTAAGACTAGAAAAGAAAGTGCAAGCATTTTTACAGTAGAGTGTTTTTGAACAAATGCACTAATTGGTTCTGCTGCTATCATCATTACTCCTATTGCGATAACAATAGCGGTAATCATAATTTCAATATGTTCGGCAACTCCAATTGCTGTTAGAACTGAGTCAAGGGAAAACACTAAATCTAGAAGAAATATTTGCGCTAAAACATATGCAAACATGGCAGCACCAGGCTTTCCCTGATTGTTATCTCTGCAAGCAAGCATTTGATATATTTCAGCAGAAGCCTTGTAGATGAGAAATAATCCTCCAACAAATAAAATTATATCACGCCACGATATTTCTATGCTGGATATTTCAAAAATGGGTATTGTTAACCCAATAATCCAACTTAATGTTAAAAGCAGTAAAATGCGCCCTACTAACGCAATCATTAGACCGATTTTACGAGCTCTAGGCTGCTGTTGTTTGGGAAGCCTTGATGTAACGATTGATAAAAAAATGATATTATCCACACCTAGAATAATTTCTAGTAAAGCAAGGGTGGCTAAGCTGGCCCAAGCTGCGGGATTTGTTATTAACTCCAGCATGTATTCCCATCTTTTTTCTTAGATGCCACAAGATAATACTTATTGCTCTTCAATAAATAAGATTTATGCATAAGTTTAGTCTAATCACTAAAGGCTTAATCGCACTCAACGCACATTGCTATACCCATGCCGCCTCCAATACATAGAGTTGCTAAACCTTTTTTAGCCTTACGGCGATTCATTTCATATAAAAGCGTTACTAATATACGACCACCTGAGGCACCAATTGGATGCCCAATTGCAATTGCTCCACCGTTCACATTAACAATTCCAGGGTTCCATCCAAGGTCTCTATTAACAGCTATCGCCTGAGCTGCAAATGCCTCATTGGCTTCGACCAATTCAACATCTTCGATACTCCAGCCCGCTTTTTGCAAAGCTTTTTGGCTTGCTGGTATTGGTCCACTTCCCATCACAGCCGGATCTACTCCTGCAGTCGCCCAGGAAGCTATCCGTGCTATAGGCTTAATTTGACGTTTCTCCGATTCTTCTAAACTCATTAATACTAAAGCAGCAGCTCCATCATTAATACCTGAAGCATTACCTGCAGTAACTGTACCTTCCTTATCGAAAGCTGGAGATAATTTAGAAAGGGTTTCTAATGTAGTGCCTGATCTAGGGTATTCGTCAGCAGTGCATAAAACATCACCTTTACGAGTTTTAATAGTTACCGGAGTAATTTCATCATTAAACCTACCTTCTTTTTGTGCTGCTTCAGCTTTTTGCTGCGAGTTGGCGGCGAACTCGTCTTGTTCATCTCTAGTAATTTGCCATTTTTGTGCTACATTTTCAGCTGTATGACCCATGTGATAACCCATTAATGAACACCATAGGCCGTCCTTGATCATTGTATCAACGAGTTTAGTGTCACCCATTTTTGTTCCATTTCGCATATGGGTTGCATGAGGTGCTTGGCTCATGCTTTCTTGGCCACCCGCAACTACTATGCCAGAGTCACCAACTTTTATAGCTTGAAAAGCTTGCGCGACTGAGCGCAGCCCGGAACCGCAAACCTGATTAACCAGATAAGCAGTTCTATCATCAGGAATACCTGCCGATAGC
>Ga0209089_10002761_pt1 | contig 15309 bp, 14 predicted proteins | sample ArcticOcean_MG_C_FD_187431 | JGI IMG/M metagenome (GOLD analysis project Ga0209089, IMG submission 187431) | Marine microbial communities from western Arctic Ocean - ArcticOcean_MG_CB2_150 (SPAdes) (version 2) | ecosystem: Environmental > Aquatic > Marine > Oceanic | place: Arctic Ocean: Canada... | reverse complement strand
GCTGACTTCGGGCACAGTGGAGGCGGGATTTAAGAGACGCTACAGAGATTTCTAGCACGTCTGCTGCTTCTTCAGTGGAGAGCCCCTGAATATCTCAGAGCACCACGACAGCGCGAAGATCCGGGGAGAGTTGAACTCCAAACAAGACCCAACGGTCTCTGAGGCACTTCATGATTTTTCTACAGGCTTGGACCGCTTGGCCAATAACCTTGATAAGGACAGGCCCGAATTAATTGGAGCCGTGAAGAGCGGTTTCGTTAGCGAACCACTGGATTCCTGCAACTAGGCCGTCCGAGCTCCGACTAGTCGGCGGTTTGCCTCGCTGTAAACGGATGCAGGCAATGGTCCTTTCAAGACAGAAGCGACGTTCCCTATTAGGTGTTCAGGATCGAGAGTTCCAACTACAGTGGTATGTATGTCCGGGTTAGTAATGGTGAATCTGAGCATAAATTAAGTGGAGTCCTCGCCATACAACAATTCGTACAGTTTGGCCTTGTCCCGCAGATCCCATTAGGCGGCGGAACCCTGACCCTTAGCGGGAGGGCCTTTGGCGACGTCACCGCGGATTACCAGGCCGATCCCACCCATCCCAGCCCTAGCAGCGGCGGCGATCGTATCCCCATGCTCGGGCTGAAGAGCCGGATAGAGAATCTGCAAGACGTAGAATACTCCCATCTTGATAACGACGGTGAAAACCGGAAACCATACCCGAAAAACAAACGATGTGGGGATGGGTTTTTAACCCGCCCCCACATCGGGAAACCAACCCTGCCGAAACAACGACTTAACAGCAGTATGGAGCCCAAAACGACCCGGTTATCTACCCAACGCCGGGAATATATGATCCCTGAAGGCTTCCATCTCCCCGGTTGGGAACTCATAAGACTGGTCAGTCATCAGATACAGATGCTCCATTCCCGATTTCTCAGCCTCTTTGATTCGATTGGCGCAGTACTCTGGCGTGCCAATCAGACCCATGCTGTCGCACAGTTGGGCTAAAGCGTCATCGGGCAGGAAGGCGCACAATTCTCGGGCCTTCTCCCAGTCCTCGGCGTGGGGAACGTCTGGGTACAGGTCCCACAGTCCACGGGGTAGTTCAAACTCGGAAAAATCCATACCGGCAGCCTTCAGCCAGCGCTTGTAAGTGGGCTGCATCAACCGCGCGACTGCCAACGGGCGGGCGACCTCTCGAGCCTCCTCAAGAGTGTCCCGGATGATGGTGGTGCAGGTATAGATGGTCTCAATGTCGTCGGGATTCCTTCCGGCAGCCCTGGCACCTTCCGCGATCAACTCGCGGGATTCTGCCACCTGTGCGGGGTGGATGCCGGTCATCAAGACTGCTCCGTCGGCAACCTCCCCGATAACTCTCATGACCTTGGGGCCGGTGGCTGCGATGTAGACCGGGGTGATGGCATCGCCACCGTGTTTCATGCGACTTTGAATGGAGCCGAAATCGACCTCGCTACCACCCATCAGTGATTTCATCATGACTACTGCGTCGCGCATCTGGCGGACGGTGGCTGGTGGGATGCCCACCACGTTGGCTGAGCTATAACCGCGTCCGATCCAAATATTAGCCCGACCTGGAGCCACCTCTGCCAAGGTTGACGCTGCCGATGCCAGCACGGATGGATGCCTGGTAACTGGGTTGGTAACGGCTGATGACACATTGATTTTTGTGGTGTTCATCAGTGCGTGGGCCATGGAAACAAAAACGTCTCTTTCCAGCATCTGGGAATCCAACATGCCAACGCCATCAAAACCGGCGTCTTCGCATTTTTTAACAAAGGCAGTGATCTCAGGTAGGGGTTTGCAGGGTGGTACTCGCAGGTCAATCTTGATGGTCATTTAAAACTCCTAAGGATGATGCTTGAAAATTGTTTACTCAGAAAACTATTAGCGGGTCAGTTCTTCTCTAAGACGTCTGATCACCGTGGTGGTCTCTTCTTCAGTCAAGTTTAGAGGGTCAATCGCAAACTCGTCTGGCTGACCCAATTGGTGCAGGATTATGGGTGTCTCTCCGGTTTCTAGAGCTTTGACGATCTCATTCCTACTTGGACCCTGCCAGTCTGGGCCAAACCGGATGAGGGCGTGGGGAATCAGGTAATCAAATTCGTCATGTTCCAGGGTTATCTTCAGGCCGGGAAACTCATTGAAGGCGTCCACAACCTCTTCGGACAGGGCCCTGTAGGCGGCCATCTCATCTGCTTCGTCCTCTTGCAGGAACATGTTCAGAGCCGTCACCAACCCCAAAACCTCTTCTTTAGCCACCTTCATGGGGCGGCCCAAGAACTGGGCCGGGTTGGCATGGGCGGCGGCGGCTTCTATTAAATCGGCTCTGCCGCAGAGGATACCCGTACCCTGGGGGCCACGTATGCCCTTGCCTCCGCTGAAAGAAACCATGTCGGCCCCTTCAGCCAGGTATTTTCTGAGGTTTGCTCGGGGTGGGAGCATGGATGCTGCGTCAACGATTACGGGCACGCCCTTACTGTGGGAAATCTCGCACACCTGGCCTAGGGAGAGGGCCCGGCGGTTGGTCAGCGGTGCGCAGAGAAAAGCCACTGCAGCGGTGTTCTCTCCGATGGCGCCTTCCAACTCCCACGGGTGGGCATACCTGGAATCGCCGATCTCCACCAGCTTGGCCCCACCGGCCCTGAAGGCCTGCTCGTAGGGGAACCGGTGCATGTTCTGGATGATAATCTCATCCTTCATGCCAGCGGTGTCTGGCAGTTGGCGCATCTTCACTGGGTCTTTACCGGCAATACATGCGGCAGCTTGCAGGACCAGACCACCGGCGGCGCCGCTGCAGACAAACCCGGCTTCGGCACCGGTCAGTCGGGCAATCTCTTCTCCGGCCTTGCGGTTGAGTTCATCAACGTTGACCATGATACGGGCGGCTCCGGCCATCAATTCCAGCACCTCTGGCCTGGTCCTGGTGCCACCGTATTTGGTTATGGAACCAGCGGCATTGATCACCGGTCTTACGCCCAGTCGTTCGTAAGCTTGCATTGCGTCCAATTCGGGCCTCCTGAGAGTCTGTTCCAGTAATGGTAAAGTTGGGCAACATTATAGCAATTCTAGTGCTGGTAATCAGATATGTAGTTTTGTTGACCTTCAAGTTCGATTTGACAGGCTGGTGGTGTGCTAAAATTGGCAACCGAAACCCACCGGGTAAATTGGGAAAACTGGGCAAGATTCTCGATTGAAAATTCTTTCAGTTGTGAGGCTACATTGATCAGCTTGATGTGCAGACCAAGATTGGCTTGGTGGTGGTGAATGCATCGTCGGTCTCTGAATTGAGATACCAAAAAGCAGCCCCTCCTGGCGTGGCATTTCTCACCAGCCGAATAATGCTGGCCCCAGGCGAAAGCATCGAAGACCTGATGGAGATCAACGCCTCCAGCGCGGTTGGTGAACTGGCCAGCGCCAAAGTTGATTCGATGGCCTACTGCTGCACGGTTAGCGGCGCGCTCCGGGGATTATCAGTTGTATGGACCATGACGGCATGGCGGAGGCCCAGGCCTTGGAAGATGAGATCGGCAAACCGGTTGTCACGTCACACACAGCCACCCTTTGGGCGTCCTCAGTCAGGCCGGAGAGACTAAGCAACTGTTGGGTTATGGCCGTCTCCTGGCCGAAACCTGCCCGGACCTTCGCAGAAAATTATCACCCCAAAATAACCATCTAAAAAACCAACAATTATAAGCTTATAAAATTCAACTTGGAGAGGCAAAATGACCACTGCAGACCGTTTGACAATGTCCCTTGGCGAGGCGATGTTTACCCAGCGAGCCATTCGCCGTCTGAAGCCAGACCCCATCCCCGAAGAGGTCATGCGAGACCTAATGGAGGCGGCCATCCGCGCCCCCAACGGCGGCAACACCCAACAATGGCATTTCATTGTGGTGAAGGATGACGAGAAGCGAAAACAACTCGGCGAGCTTTACCATGAGGCCTGGTGGGCCAAGCGCAAAGACCAAGGGATCATGGGTCCAGAAGACATTCCCCCGGGCAAGAATTCCCAGCGGTCGGCCATGCGGCTGGCCAATGAGTTTGGTGATGCCCCGGTGATGGTCCTGATCTGCGCACTATCCAAGGGCGGCTCGGGCGGCATCATACCAGCAGCCCAGAACCTGCTTTTGGCCGCCCGGTCCCACGGCATCGGCGGCACCATCGCCACGCTGCACGCCGTGGTCGACGAGCGGGTCAAGAAACTGCTCAACATCCCGGAGACCGCTGAGATCGTATATTGCATGCCCATCGGCTACCCACGAGGCGAGTTTGGTTCAGTCACCCGTAAGCCTTTGGACGAGGTCTGCGGGCTGGACACCTGGGATAACCCCTACAAATAATCAGGAAAATATCCGAGCATATTTTCCCAACCCGGACCGATATTTCAACAGACGTTCTTCCGCAATCGCGATTATCGCGCTGGCGGAAGAACGGATAAGACGAGGACCAGATGGCGGTACGGACCGGTGAACAGTATCTGCAGGGACTGAGGGATGACCGAGAGATCTGGCTGGAAGGGGAGCGCGTGGAAGACGTGACCACCCACCCCAAGACCGCAGGAATGGCCAAAACCCTGGCCGGTATCTACGACCTGCAACACACCCCGGAAAACCACGAACGTATGACGTTCAAGTCGCCCACCAGCGGCGAACCCGTCGCCCTTTCTTACTTGGTTCCCGAAACCCTGGAAGACCTGCTGCGACGCCGGACGGCATTGGAGATAGTTGCCCAACACTGCCATGGAATGTTGGGCAGAACACCTGATTATGTAAACATCCAAGTGACTGCGTCGCGCCAGTTGGCCCACCTCTACGGACTGAATGATGAGCGTTACGCCGATAACCTGCGCAATTACCACGAGTACGTCCGCGAGCGAGACCTGTGCCTGACCCACGCCTTTGGCCACCCGCAAGTGAACCGTTCACTGTCCCTGGCTGAATTACCGGAGCCCTATACCGCCGTCGGCGTGGTCAACCACACCAGCGAGGGCGTGATAGTTCGGGGCGCCAAACTCCTGGCGACACTGGCGCCGTTTGCCGATGAGATTTTCTGTCCGGTGTACCGGCCATTGCGTCCAGACACGGAAGAAGACCGCAAATACTGCATCGGTTTCGCCATCCCTGTTGCCACCAGAGGGCTGAAGTTCATCTGCCGCCCCAGCCACGATATGGGTCGTCCGCTTTCTGAATACCCGCTGTCGGGTCAGTACGACGAAATGGACGCCCTAGCCATGTTTGATGACGTGTTAATTCCCTGGGAACGGGTGTTCGTATACGACGACGTCGAACTGGCCAACATGACGGTGCAGAAGGTAACTCTGTGGCGGCAATACATCCAACAGGTGGCTGTTAAGAGCATTGCCAAGCTGGAATTCATCCTGGGAATCACCCACGGCATCACCGACGCCATTGGCATTGGCGGCTACTCGCACGTCCAAGAGAAGAACGCGGAGATCATTGATACGTTGGAGACAATGCGGGCTTATCTGCGGGCAGCGGAGGCGGACGCCGCGCCTTATGTCGGACTGCCCGATGCAGAGGGAATTTGGCCTGCTGCGGAGCCTTGGATTGCCATGCGGAACTGGTACCCCGACGCCTACTCCAGGGTGGCGGCGATAGTTGAGCAACTGGCGGCTGGGGGACTGATGCTGACGCCAACCGAGGAAGACCTGGCGGGGCCACTAGCCGGGGAGATCGGCAAATATTATCAGGGTGCGTCCATCGACGCAAAAAAGAAAGTGCGCTTGTTCCGGCTGGCCTGGGATTTGATTGGCACCCAGTTTGGTTCCCGGCAAACGCTATACGAGCGTTTCTTTAACGGCGATGTGGTGCAACTTCGCCAACGCCGCTACTCCACTTACGACTACACGCGTGCCGACGCCTCTCTGGATACATTCATGCGGGAAGTGGAAGGCGGGTAGGCTACTGCTTCCCACCCCAACGCCATTGTCACCCTGAGCTCGCGAAGGGTCTCGTTGCTCAAGTCAAAGACCTTAACCTTTGGCAACTGGACTCTTCGGCTGGCGCCTCTGAATGACAAGTTAGTGTGCCGAGACGGGTAGCGGGCCGATAACGAAATTACCCACCGAACAAGTCCTTGACCTTGGTTAGGAAGGAACGGGTGCCGCCACGCTCCAAGAACTTGGACCAAGAGTCTTCGGCGGAATCGGCGCGTTTGAGGTCACTCACTCGCTGCTTCATCACGTCCAGGATCTTCTTTTCCTCGCCTGCATCCAGCCAGTAGCCGTGTTCGTTCTTGCAGTGGTCGATGGGTAGGTCGTAGGCCCGGTAGTTGAAAGTTTCCATAGTCTCATTGCAATGAGGACAAGAAATGTCGCTCTGGCGTCGGGCGTACTCCATCATGCCCTTGGCATTGTCATCGTCCATGGCGTGGTCTTCCAACTCGTCCATTTCATGGAAGTCCAGCCAGAGTCCCTTGCAGTCGGGACAGTGGTCGACGTCGATATTCTTGAATTTCTTTTCGCTGAGAGCAACGTTACAACGTGGGCAGTTCAATCTAATTCCTCACTTGGGCTAATTCCTAATGGGGCCCATTTCCCAACGGGGGCTCAGGCTTTGGGTGCTTCGCCAGGATAGCATACGTGTCATTCTAGAGTTGGTTGGCGTTGATAATGATTACGTGATTGACTATGAATTAGAAGGGCTGGCCTAGCTGCCGGTGAACTTTGGTTTCCGTTTTTCGAGAAACGCCTGCACCGCTTCGGTTTGGTCGTTGGTGCCGCGCAATGGGTCGTTGGCCCGGTGTTCCGCTAGAATCACCTCGTTCAGGCTGGTGTGATGCACGTTGAACAGCCCCTTGATCGCCTTCACGGCCAACGGAGGGTTGTCAGCAATCTCCTGGGCCATCGCCTGCGCTTCGGCCAGCAGTTCATCCTCGGGTAGCACACCGTTGACCAGCCCTTTGGATAGGGCCCACGGTGCATCGTAAACACGACCGGTAAATGACATCTCGGCGGCAATTCCCGGCCCGGTCAGTGCAATGAGAATCTCCGAAACACCGGCGTCGGGCACCAGTGACCGTTTGACGAACACCGATGTGAACCGGGCACTCTCTGAAGCCAGTCTGATGTCGGATGCTAGGGCGATGCCCAGTCCGGCCCCGGCAGACACACCGTTAATTGCTGCGATGATTGGCTGTGGTATCTCCCGCAGATGGGGCGCCAGGCGCATGGTTATAGAAGGCCCCGGGTCTGGGTTGTCAGGGTCTCGGTCGCCGCCTTTGGCCATTCTAGCTGGCATATCGCCAACGTCAGCCCCGGAGCAAAAACCACGGCCAGCACCGGTGATGATGACCGCCCGGATTTCCGGAAACTCGCCGGCCAACTGGTCTAGGGCGTCGTGCAACTCCTGGGCCATCTGGCGGTTCAGGGCGTTCAACCGGTCGGGGCGCTGCAGAGTTATCACCGCCACGTGGTCGCGGCGTTGTAGGTCTATAAATTCGAAGTTAATGGTCGTGCCCATGTTCGTGGTCGTGTCGGTGGTGGCCATGGGATTCTCCGCCGGGGTTGTCTAATTGGTCTCGGGCAATCTGTGCACCCCTGAATAGTGCTGACAGCTTGGCTCGGGCAATGGGTTGGGTTAGCGGCACCAAACCGCAGTCCGGTGCGGCCATCAGCTTTGTTGGGTCATGGTGCTTAGCCGCTTCCAGAAGGCGCAGGGCGATGGCCGATGCGTTTTCTATCTCCGGGTTGGCGTTATCGATGCAGCCAAACAGAATGGTCTTGGACGGGCAGAGTTCCAGCAGAGCTGGATCCAGTTGCGGGGCTTGAAACTCTAAAGCGAGCTGGTCTATTTCAGACTTTTCCAGCTCGGCCAGTATCTGTGAGTAGCTGGGTTTGATGGGCCTTGGCACGCCAGGCATGGCGTAGCTGTAGCAGACGTGCACTGCTGTCTGCGCGATCAGGCCGTCGGCAGCGCGGTTCAGGGCTTCGATTCCCCACTCGGTGACTTTATCCGGGTAGCGGCTGAACACCGGCTCGTCAAATTGAATCACCGCCGGGCCACGAGCGTCCAAGGCCTTGGCTTCTTTGTTGATCGCGTCGGCCACGGCCATGGCAAAGGCCCGTTCGTCGCCGTAGTGGTCGTCATAGATTGAATCCACCACCGTCATTGGTCCAGGCAGAGTGACCTTCACCGGGGAGGTGGTCTGGGTCAACAGGAAAGTCAGGTCGTCCACCACTATCGGGCCACGCCATTCAATTGGGCCGATGCAGCGTCCCACCCGAGCGAGACGACGTCCATCGCGAATCCACTTCTCAGCCAGCGTCTGATAGTCGATGCCGCCAAGTTGGGAAGTGATGTGTGTCAGGTAAGACTTACGGCGTTGTTCGCCGTCGCTGATGACGCGGACACCAGCCGTCTCCTGGTCGTAAATCGCCAGTCTTACGGCGTCGTTTTGTGCTTCGTGCAATGCTTGGCCGGAGAGCAACCAATCAGCGCCGCCGCCGTGGTGGTCCGATTCCTTGGCGTCCATTGCCGCTTGGCGGTAGAGCCAAGGTGGCTTGGGCATGCTGCCCACGACTGTGGTCTCAAATGGTTCTGCCATCTATGACAATACTCGGCGGAAAAAGTCCAATGCGTTTCCGCCCATAATCTTCTTGATACCTTCGTCAGAATGGCCCCTGCGGATCAGGCCCCTGATTATGTTGGCGCCATCGGCGGGCGACTCCAGACCGTTCAGATAGGGTGCCGGCATCTCGCTCAGGTCGCGGCCCAGCATGTAGTGCTGGAACATCATGTGGTCGCCAATGACCGTGTCGGTGCCGACGCCCACATGGTCAACACCAATTAGATTGACCATGTAATCGTAGTGGTCTAGGACACACTCGATGTCCTGTTCTGGGTCGTCACTGAGGGCGTTGGGCACGGCGGTGATGCAGACCAAGCCGCCCTTGTCAGCGCAAGCTTTAAGTTCTTCATCCTTGCGGGTGCGTCGGTTGGGTCGCAGGGTGTAAGCGGCGTTGTGGCTGAAGACCACCGGAGTTTTTGAGAACTCGATTGTGTCCATCACCGTGGGCGTGGAGGCATGGGAGAGGTCAATGGCCATGCCAATGTCGTTCATGCGATGGATGACTTCAATGCCAAATTCGCTCAGGCCGCCAGGGTTGCGCTCGTACATGCCGTCGCCGATGTAGTTCTTGCGGTTGTACGTGATGCCAGAGAGCCTCACGCCCATGGCGTGCAGTTGGTCGACTCGCTCCAGTCGGTTGCCAATGGGCAGGTGTTCCAAGGTTGGCAGGAAACCAATTTTTCCAGACTGTTTCGCCGCCATAATCTCGTCGGCGTTGCCAACTCGGACCACGTCTGGCTGTGCTGCCACATCGGCCAGCATCATGCCGACTTCGAGAGCAACGTCGTCATATTCCACGAAGGACATCTCGGTGGCGTTCTGCAACGCGCCAAAAACGTTGGAAGTTGTAACGGTGGACCAGCCGCCGTGTTTCACTGCTTCAAAGCCCCAGTGATAGCGGTTGGTGCGGAGGAAGTCGATGAACCGGTCCATGGCCTCGGGCAGCACAAACGGGTGTTGGTGCACGTCAATCATGACCGCTTCTTCAGCCAGACCTTCGAACCGTGTTTCTTCCTGCGCGTTCAATGGGACCGTGGACGAAGGAACTCGCCCGATCTCCGGGGACATCACGAAATCGCGGATACTTGTCATGCTTCCCTCGCAAGGCGTTTAGACAAAAATGGAGACATTGCAACGGAGTTTGCCTGGGTCCCTTAGGGTTTCCCTTGGGTCTCAGAATGGCTTGGAGTGTAGGTGAGGCGAGTAATGGAGTCAACGCGAGAGCGTCGAGTTCTCAGCTAAATCCGGGTTGTCCGTTAATTTAATGAAATAGCGGCTCCGGCGCCACTCGTCTGTTCATTGACCAAGAACGAAGCCTTGTCGCGGCCCCGGGACGTTTCAATGTCAGCGTCAAACCTCTGGCCGCCCATGGTGCCAATGAGTTCGTAACGTTGCTCGGTGAAAAGTCGGCCTTCGTATTCAGACCCTTTCACGTTTCTCTCTGTTTCGCCGGCCAAGAACATCTCCACCGCTTGGATCATAAGTTCCTGGAATTCGTCCGTGTTCAGATATGACGAGGCCTTCAGAAAAACGTAGCCCCAGCGTAAGCCATTGTGCTCTAGCATCTAGGTTGATAGCTCCTGTGTCTTGCGAGTGCCCATGCCAAATTGGAGCACAACGGTGGAGATTAACACGGTGCCCAGGCAGAAAAGTCCTACAGTAGAAAAGCTGCCGACGGCAAGGAAAGCCCCGCCAAGTGCCGCTCCGCCGACCCCGCCCAGTTGGTTGCTGGCACCCAGCATGCCGACGGCAGTGGCTTGGTTGTTGCCGGATATCTCAGTGCTGATGGCCAAGAACGTCGGCCAGCCAACGCTGATGCAAGTGATGCCAATCAAGGCCACTCCGACCGTTCCCCACGCCGATAGGTCAATGGAAAATATCAGGAACGACGCCAGTCCACCGACCACGGCGCAGGCGGCCACAACTTGGGCCCGCCGGGTCATACCTGCCACGGACCCAGCCATGGTGCTGCCAACCACAACTCCAATTCCAACTATGGCCAGCGGGATGGCAGTCTGGCCCAGACCCATGCCGTGTTCACTGATGAGATAGGCCGCCAGGTAGCTGATGGTGGCGTAAAAGGCCATGCGCTGTAGCACGTTGGCCATCAAAGCAGTTCGGAACAGGCTAATGCTGGCCATCTGTTTGTACCGTGAGAGGAACGAGAACGATCCCTTGGCAGACGCCGAGGTTTTGGGAAACCAGAACCACTGGAGCACCGCGCAGCAAAGTAGCAAGGATCCATGCACTAGGAACGGGACCCTCCAACCTCCGGCGCTGGCTAGCACTGCAATCATCGGCACTCCAATCACTGATGAAAAAGATGCGAAAGCCATCAAGAACCCAAAGGCCTGTGCCCTTTTTGCGGCAGGCAGAACATCGGCCACAGCCGCCATGCTGTTTGGGGGGATCATCCCGCCGGACAAGCCCGTAATTATGCGAAGTCCCAGGAGAACTACAAAACTGGGCGCAAAACTAGAGGCGATAATGCTGATGGAAAGCAGAGTCATTCCGATCACCGCCACCGGGCGGCGGCCAAATGAGTCTGAAATTGGCCCTACGGAAATTACCGAGATCGCCCAGGCACCAAAAGTTACCGCCGCTAACTGTCCCGCCGCCGCCACTGAAACATCGAACTCGGTGGCCATGGCGACCAATAACGGAGCCAGCATCATACTGACGGTCTGGGTGAGGAACAAGCCTACTCCAGTGATTGCCAGAAACCGGGTTTGTTTCAATACCGGAGGGGCGGTGGTTGTCAGTTGTGCCAATTAGGAATGCTCATTAGGGAAGGCATTGTTTATATATGGTTGGGCTAGTTGAGTCATGGGTTCCCATTTTAGCATCAGATAGCCCTAATTAAGGCTGGCTGGTTGGTTCCCGCATGAACAACTGCATTATCAAGGCAGAGATGACCACGGTCACCAAACAGAATATACCCACCGCCGAGAACCCTCCGACGGCCAGAAACGCCCCGCCAAGGGATGAGCCAATAACGCCGCCCAGCCAGTTGCTGCCGCCCATCATGCCAACGGCAGTGGCCCGAGACTGACCGGCAACGTCGGTGGCAAAGGTGATGAACACCGGCCAGCCGACGCTCAACACACAGACCGCGCCAAATGCGATGAACACCGTTACCCAAATGCTAGGGTCAACCGTGAACAAGACCAGCGCCGTTGCCCCACCAGCCAATGCACAGCCAGCAACGAAGTTCAGCCGCCTCTGGTGGTTGGCAATGACGCCGCCCCAAAGACTTCCAATCACTGCCCCCAAGCCGACAACAGCCAACGGAAGGGCAGTCTCTCCAACGCTCATCCCGTAGGTATCGATGAGAAAAGCAGCCAGGTAACCAATCACGGCGTAGAAGGCAATGCGCTGGGACACGTAGGTCACCATTCCGATCCGGAAGACGGAAATGGAACCCAGTTCTTTGAATCGACTGAAGTAGGAAAAAGAGCGCGACGCTGTAATTGGACCCTTGGGGTACCACAACCAGGATAGGACAAATATCCCCAGCAGCAGGCTGCCGCAAACTATGAACGGCAACCGCCAATCGGCGACGCTGGCCAAAATCGCCACAACCGGAACCCCAATTACCGACGCGGCCGTGCTAATCCCAGAAGCTGCGCCAATGGCCCGGCCCCGTTGCTCGGGAGCAACAACATCGCTGATGGCCGCCATGCTATTTGGCGGGATCATGGCCCCGCTCATTCCGGTGCCAAGCAGCAGGATCATCAAGACGTAGAAGTTTGGCGCAAAGGCCGCAGCCAGGATGCAGGCACCCATCAGTGCCAATCCGACCAATGCGACCGGGCGGCGTCCAAACGAGTCTGAAAAAGGCCCGGCCAACGGAGCAAAGATTGCCCAAGACAAAAATGTGACTGCGGTGAGTTGCCCTGCGACCGCCACGGATGTATCAAATTCTTTGGCGATACCGACCAACAAAGGCCCAAGCATCAAGGCAACAGTGTTGTTCAGGAATAGCGCAGCAGCAATTATGGCAAAAGTGCGGAGTTGGCCGGAGGTCTGAGGGCCGGGAGGTTCTGAAGTCATCAAAAGGGGAACCGAAGAGAATTCAAGTCACACCAATAGAACATGAAACTAGGTTGGGATGATTAGGAAACTGATGACTTGGCTGGAGGGGACGTGATGGAGCTGGGGCCTCGATTTATCGGAGGAACCCTATACCTTCCCGATGGCAATCGGGACGCTTTCCCAGACGAGCTACGCACTCAGACCTAAATGGGATTCTAGATAGGAGCGACTTTTCCAGGACTTTAGCGTGGTTTCCCTTCTCCGCGCTTCTGAAAGTGAGTCATATTCTTCTTGGTATATCAATTCCCAAGGACGGAAGCCTATAGTTGATTTGTTTACCCCTGCGTTGTGTTGAACGACTCGGTTCGCCAGATCGCCCGTACATCCGTTGTAATAGCGTCATGTACGTTGGCTACGCAAGATATAAACGTAATGCATAAGAGAGGGGGAAGTGGTGGAGCTGCGGGGACTCGAACCCCGTACCTCTTCAATGCCATTGAAGCGCTCTCCCAGATGAGCTACAGCCCCACACAAGTGGAGAGCAACCAGCAGCTAGGCCGGTTGCTCTCCAATAGCATAGCAAAACCACCATGCAGGTTCAACAACTTTTGGTCGCGAGTTAGTTCACCAGAGCTAACTCGTTAGTGAATACTTGACCACGCGGCGGCCTTTGCCCCAGTCTCCGGGGGTTACCACGTAAACATCTTTGTGGGAGTCGACCCAGATTCCGTGGCAAGAACGGTACTTTTCCTCGCCCCATTGAGCCAGACGCTCACCGTCGGCGGTCAATACGCTGACCAGACCTCCGTTGTGCTCCGGGATGTAAGCAATGTCGTTCTCGTCGATGTACATCAAGGCCGGACCGATGAGCTTGGTGGGCCAGGATTTGATGAAATCGCCGCTCTGAGAAAAGACCTGAACGCGGTCATTCTCACGGTCAGACACTAAGACCTGTCCTTTGCGGTCAATCCAAACACCATGAGGCAGGTTGAATTGTCCGTCTCCGGAACCAGGGTCGCCCCAGGACATGATGTGCTCGCCTTCTTTGGTGAACTTATGGATGCGGGCGTTGGCATAGCCGTCGGCGATGAATATCTCATCTTCGTCGTTAACGGCGATACCAGCGGGCATGTTGAAGGGAGCGCCACTGTGGGTCACGCTGGACCAGGTGGTGGAGCTGTAGTCGTCAAAGGCAACGCCGGTGTCAGACCGGAAGCCCTCTTCGCCGATGGTCAATAGAAGTTCGCCGTCTTTGGTGAACTTGAAAACCTGGTGCTTGTTGCGGTCCACCAGCCAAACGTTGTCGTGTTTGTCCAAGTAGATGGCGTGGGCAAAGGAAATCAGCCCTGCGCCCCAGGACGACACAAAATTGCCTTCCCGGTCAAAGATGACAACGGGGTGTTCCGGGTCACGGTTGAAGCAGTAGACACGGTCATCGGAGTCGCCGTAGACGGCAGCCGCCGGCATCTCCCAGCCTTCGGGCAGCTTGGCCCAATCTTCGTCTACCGAGTAAGTGTATTTGCCAGAGCCTACGGTGCTTGTTGCAGCCATGATTCGTTCTCCTCAATTCTTGCTAGAGATTTTTGTCGCCCGGTGATCAGGCAGTGGTCAATAAGGGCGTATGCCCGGAGTCTTCACTCGGAAGCTGTACAAAGACACTCCCGGAGTGGTGTAAACAGTTCTGAAATCGGGGCCGCCAAAGGCGATGTTTCGGGGCACTTCCGGCCCTTTGATCACGCCCAGGTGAGTGCCGTCTGGGTCGAAGACCCAGATGCCGCCGGAGCCGGTGCAGAAGATGCGACCTTGGGTATCTACTTTCATGCCATCTGGAACGCCAGGTTCTGACGAGTACATGGTGGCGAACACCCGGTTGTTGCTCAGTGTGCCGTCGGCAGCAACGTCAAATGCCCTTATCTTTCGGTGTTCGCAGACCAGACCCTTCTCGGCCTCTTCAAAGCAGATCTCGCTCAGACGGCTAATGGCGACGTAAAGAATGGACTCGTCTGGCGAGAAAGCCAGGCCGTTGGGGTATTCACAGGCGTCAGTGGCCACGGATATCTCGCCGTCGGGCGCGATGCGGAATATACCGGCGAAGTCGTACTCGCGTTCGGCTTCGGGCAGTCGCAGCATCGGGTCAGTGAAGTAGATGCTGCCATCGGAGCGGGTAATCACATCGTTGGGTTTGTGGAAACGTTTGCCTTCCCATCGCTCGGCAATGGTTGTGACCGTGCCGTCGGCGTCCATGCGTGTGACGCGGCGGTGGTCGGAGCCTTCACACATGAGTAGACGTCCCTGACGATCAAAGGTGCAGCCATTGCCCTCACCGGTGCCTTCTCGGACCACGCTGACACCTGCAGTCTGGTCCCAACGTTGCAAGCGGTTGCCGACCAGATCAACAAAGGTCAGGTAGCCTTCAGGGTGCCATAACGGGCCTTCGGTGTTGCCCAAGTCGGTTGCCAGTAGTGTGTGTTCGGGTGACTCTAGGATATCGTCCAGGTTATCAGGCATAGTGGCTCTCCGGTGGCAATGAGAAGTCGGGACAAGAAGTCGAATCGGTCTTTAGACAGGCGGGATTATAACAGTATGTTGTGCGTGGCGCACTCTGGCGCAGACATCGTTTGACCAGTGCCTATGGCTTGATTAAAATGCCAGTCACCTACCCCAAACCGAAGC
>Ga0209089_10002755_pt1 | contig 15324 bp, 15 predicted proteins | sample ArcticOcean_MG_C_FD_187431 | JGI IMG/M metagenome (GOLD analysis project Ga0209089, IMG submission 187431) | Marine microbial communities from western Arctic Ocean - ArcticOcean_MG_CB2_150 (SPAdes) (version 2) | ecosystem: Environmental > Aquatic > Marine > Oceanic | place: Arctic Ocean: Canada... | reverse complement strand
ACCATTAGATTACAATTTACCAGCAGAGTATGTTGATAACTGGCCACATATAGTTCAGTTATCTTGGGGTCTATACAATGACGACGGAAGTCTAATAATTATAAAGGATTATATAGTTAAACCAGTAGGATTTAAAATAAATCCGGGAGCTACAAAAACCCACGGACTAACAACCGAAGACGCTTTTCGTAAAGGACATAATCTCAAAGATGTTATGTTAAAATTTAAAAAAGATTGGAAAAAGGCAGACTATATTTGTGCTCACAATATGAATTTTGATATAAATGTAGTTGGAGCAGAGTTCTACCGTCTGGGAATGAAACTTGGAAATAGACGTGCTCGTAAGATATGTACAATGGTAACAACAACAGAGTTCTGCGAAATGTCGTTTGAGAATTCAAAATATAAATCCAAGTATAATTCAAAATATAAGTGGCCCAAGCTTCAAGAACTCTATTTCAAACTGTTTAATACAGAATTTAGTAACGCTCATGACGCCAAGTATGATGTAATTGCTTGTGCAAAGTGCTTATTTCACTGTATAGAAAATGGTATTATTTCAATAAATTAAGAGATAAATATATATATAGTATTACTGTATATGACATCAACTCATAGTCGCACAGTAAATTATGATTACTTATTCAAAATTATTATTATCGGTAATAATGGCGTAGGTAAGAGTTCTATACTTAGATCGTTTGATAATGAATATTTCATGTCCAATTATCTCAGCACGATAGGAGTAGATTTTATGTCAAAAGTCATTCCATTGAAAGACAGCACGCGTATTAAATTTCAAATATGGGATACTGCTGGAACAGAGAGATTTCGATGTATTGTTAGAAATTATTATAGAGACTGTGTTGGAGTTATTATTATATATGATAAGACAAAACCAAGTTCATTTTATGATATACAGAAATGGCATGAAGACTTACTAAAAAATACAAATATCCCCAAAGAATTACTATCTATTGTTATTGTTGGTAATAAGATAGATTTGACGGAAGACATTAAAGTGGGACACGCGGATATTATAGATTACATAGGGGCACATAATATTGATTATATTGAAACATCCGCAAAACATAGAACAAACATAAATGAATTGTTTTCTCTAATGGGTGAGATGATTTATAAGAAGGTTCAAGATAGTAGAGAACAAATTATTGATAACGACAATATAATGAACTACATAAAATCTTATAATTACCAGTTGGCTATTAGTGAAAGCATTCCACCAAAAGCAAGATTTAGAGACTGCTGTTCCATTAATTAGTTATACTCCTCTTTCTTTAAACAATTGAATTAAGCTAAAAATGAAGTATTCCAGATGAAATATAGCGCGACTTCCACAAACGTAATTATGCTGGATTTTCGCCGCTAACTGTATTATTTTTACTTTCATATCATTGTTTATTTCTAGTTTTGTAAGAATATTTCCAATATCTCTGAAAATTCGATCGATATCCATATTTTTTGTGTAAATTATCTGGATGTATTTTTTAATTTTTAAAATAGATGATATTTTGGATAAATTAATAATTACATTTATTATTTTGAGTATGATAATCTCAGTTCTGTCTTTATATTCTATATACAGAGATGAGTTAGTTGAAAAAGATGCCTGAAGTATTAGTAACGCTCTGTGTATATTACATTCAGTTCTACTTATAATATTATTAATGATTTCTCTTGTAATTGGAAGTTTTTCTGTATAACAGATAGTATTTAGAAATTTAAATATCTTTCTTTGAGAAGGTGTTGCCAGCCTTAAATTGAAAAGACGACTTTTAATAGGTGTATCTATTTTATTAATGTAGGATGCAGTTAGTATGTATCGAAACTTATGATGGGTTTTCTCAATAATGCTACGTAGACCTTGTTGAATTAGTAATGGTAACTGGTCTACATTATGGATTACAATGTATTGGACGTTTGTAGTGAACAAATTTTGTGAAGTTATATGTTTTATTAGATTGACTATTTTATGAACAACAAGATAGTTTTTTTTATTGATTATTATGCTGGAATGGCAACGACTATTTTCATAGTGGATTTGTCTATTTCTATTGATTTTGTGTGATACAACTTGTGTTTTTGTATCTTTAATACCATAAAGTTTTATCAGTAGTAAATTAATGAAATATATCTTGTAGTTATTATCCTTACTATAAACCAATATATTTGGTTTATTAGTGTAATTGTTGGTTTTGAAATGCTTTGTTAGTATTTTTTTATAAAAAGAAGAAACATAATTATCTATATATAATAATTTAACCATTTATAGTTATGTCTAATAAATACTTATATAATGTTAATTGAATATTTTTTAAAAATATTATTTTTATTAGCTGTTAGTTTTCTTATGATAGCACTTATGTGGTATATTTTTTATAAGTGTATTTTGAGAAAGCATAAAATCTTTCATGGCATATTTATGGAGTAATAATCCGTGTCTGCGTTAGTTTTTTATTATTATTTTGTTTAACCATACTAACCAAATGTCTCTATTAGATATCCAAGAAGATATTATTATAGATTGTAAAAATAAATTAGATGAACTGGTTGGTCATGTATCAAGCAATATAAATACACGCCAGCAACTTTACTTATCTTCTATTAATAAACTAATAGAAAATCTTGAAGTAAAAATAACAGAATTAGTAATGGATATTAAAACAAATAATCCAAGAAATATAACTCCTGAATTATTATATGAAATAAATCAATATATAATGGATGAACAAGTTAAGCAGGCATTTATGCCATATATGATTGCCTGTAAAATGCGACTCGAAGAAACTAATAATTTATAACCGAACTAGGGATCAATCTATCCTTAATATCCTCCTTTTTAATGTAAAAGCATTTTTCTTTTTTGGGATTTTGCTCTTCTTCTTGAATAAATGCGGGTATAACCTTTTTAATTTCATCAAAATGTATCTTAAAAATATTATTAATGAAACTATATGCGTCTCTTACTTGCTGCATTGTTCGTGCCCCAGTAATAATAACACTACCACTTTGAAAGGACGCTATAGTTACTTTCTTACAGTCTCCATTTCCTTTTCCGTATCCCTTCCCAGTACACTTTTGAGTGCAATGGCATATCCCGTCTCTATCATAATCTGTGTTCCAGTAAAATTTAGTATCTACACCAGGATAAATACATGGTTCATACTTCGCAAATAAACCATACCGGTTAATAAGGATTTTATGTAGAATAGGTCTTCTGATTTTGAAATTTGCTTTAAAATCAGTATTAATCAGCACGATACGTAACTCGTCCAATTCCAAGTGTTCTGGATTTTTAGCCGCACAGACATTCTCGCCATCAATGATAGCAAAAGTTCTCTTAATCTCTCCGATTAAAATTTGAATCGCCTTTCTTCCATCCTCTGGATCTTTAAGTCCAGTCATCTGGATTTTTCCATTTGCGAACAGTTTTGTATTTACATACTTATAGGGGGAAATATTAACAATAACAGTTGCCTGATTAAAAAACATCTTTTTCTTACTCGCCTTTTTTTTAGAAATCTTTTTTAATTGCTTGCCTCGTTTAGGATGATTTCCAAACTCTACATACTGAATATACTGATTGATTTCCAGGGACGTACTAACAATTTCTAGATTTATTCCAGAACTTAGAATCGCAATTGCCGTAATCGTTGAAATCTTTAATGGAGTTGGTTCGACGTATTCTGCTTTATTAACGTAGGTATGAATATCGAACTTAGTTGGAGACGGATTAGTCGCGATAAGGGCGTCTAACTCGTCGTAATCTATATTTAAACTCATATTTCAATATTAAATCAATTTTATTTCTTTAAGTATTTAAGCGGTATTTCCTTAAGTGCTTCTGGAAAAAATTGATTTAATATTTTTATATTGTTATATTACTAGTTCTCAAAATACAATGGATAACCCTTGGACAGTAGTCACGAAGAAGCCGAGGAATAAGAATAAGAAGAAAAGTAAGCAAACTACATACTCCACTCAAGCATATTCGCCTCCTGATACGAGCGACTATCATTCCAATATAGTTTATCTAACAAATAATAAGAAGCGTCCTCATGTGCAACATTGCGCTTATCGATCTAAGAGTGGTATAAGAATGACAGACGTCGACGAAGATGTTGCGGAAATGTCGCATAAGTCTTTGCGACGATCTGTAAAGCAGGCTATTATCAAGAGTCGAAACCAAAAGAAATTTACGCGTAATCAGTTGGGACAACTTTGTAATGTGAAGCCTGCTGTAATTGCCGAGTATGAGGTTGGAAATCCTATTCCCGATAAGCAGTTGCTTCATAAGCTACAGAAGTTTCTGGGAGTTAGACTTATGGGAAATGAAAGCAATATTGGACGGCGTATAAAGTAAAACGCACACAATGTGAAATTATTAGTTAAAGATAATTGTTATTTTTTTACTTATATGATTTACTTAAAAACCTATTTCTACTCTGAGCATGAAGTGCCATTTTTGAAACTAAATTTATTAGAATCTTATCCTCATATAGATAAATTTATAATTTGCGAGTATAATTTTACTCATACCGGATTAAAAAGAGACTACATATGGGATAAAGTAAAAACACAATTACCACAAGACAAAATGGATAAGGTTCAATATATAAAAGGTGATATGACTGATATTGTAAAATACGCCTATGAAGATGGCAGAACAATTCATTCTATAAATGAACCTTGGATGCGTGGTTATTTTGTTAAGTGTTTAGACTTACAAGATAATGATATCATTTTTTCTGTTGACGCAGATGAGATAATTTATGGAGAAATGTATCCGGAATTAATTCATAATGTAAAAAATATTGGAATACTTAGATTAAAAATGAACCAATTTTTCTACCGAGTAAATTACTTATGGACGGATTTAGTATTCCGATCGGCAATAGTAGCTCAGTATAAGATATATAAGAATCATTTTCCCGCTCAATGGAGAGACGCTGGAACTGAATATCCAAAAATAGCGGGTTGTCATTTTTCGTGGTGTATGACTGTTGACCAGATGCTCCACAAGATGGAATGCTATAGTCATCCTGAATATAGATATCTGGCAAAGCGCGATATACTTGAAGACGCAATAGAAAATAAAAAATACCCATTTGCACCAAATAGAGCGTTTACTCTTTTAACTATAAATTTTGATATAGATAAAAGAATTCCAAGACAAATGTTAGAAAATAAAGAAGATTTTGAAGCACTTATTAAATAAAGCACACTAATTATCATAATTAAGTATATAAAGTTATTACAAGCAAAGTTCAATATATCGCTCTGCTACACCACCATAATTTCCATAAGAAGTCCTACTACAACCTGGACAAGTTCCATTTCTACAGTTAAAATCCACACCACATTTTTCCCAGAATTTCTTGTTTTTCCATTTGGGAACAACTTTTACAAAATCTGTATTTATCCCGTCTATATTTATTTCTTTACTCGATAAAAACACTTTATTAAATGGTATTAGTGAAAATTGCTTAATAAAATCATTAAATTTCACGACATTTTGTTTATCTTTACCCAAACAAGTTTCTGAAAATACAATAACAGCGTTTTCGTTTAGTGTATTTATTATACGTTCCAGACGGCGCTTGAAGTTTTCAATAACACGTCGTGGATTATAATCGTGAATCCAGTGAATTTCTACATTATTATGTTTTGTAACAACATAATTCTTATTAGAAACACCATTGTATCGCTGTCGTAAAGGCTGGGTAACTATAACATCAGCATTTAGGTTGTTTTCTAAATCAAGACAGAATTTTAAAAAGTCTTCGTCGCTTCTAAACAGATGTCCTACCAGTGGTGTATTATATTTATAATTTAGTTTAGTGTAAATTGCTCCGCCGGCACAGTTAAATGATATAATTGATTTGTGGTATTCCATTTAAAAATATAATTATAAAACTACTTTAAGTAATTAATTATTTGAGAATAACCACAATTTATCTTGTGATATTTCCTTGTGATATTTAATAGGAATACCACAATCATTTATTCTTTTATACAAGGATGATTCCGCATTATGTGTAGATTGTATTAATTTATAGATAGTATCGTCATTCATATTATATATTTTATTCATCGTTTCAATAGTTCCAACACCCATTATATCTGTAATCGGATTATGAGATTTATTATAACATCCATTTGATTGACTTATTTGTTTATTTTCAGCATTACCTTCTCTCCAAGCTCGTTTGGTAGGGACGTGATAAGTATCTTTTTTTATCCAGTTTTCAATATTTATAAAATCTATATGTAAGTCAGGTCTTAGTAAAAATATATAACTATTGGGATATCGCTTATAAAGTTCACTAGCCGCTTTTTGTATAAGATAATACATATAATATATATTTAAATAACTCCCATTAGGTTTTCTCCCATTTTCAAAATAGTTATAATATTTTGTTTTGGGTTTATTTTGAAAATTTGGAATAGTCCCTAACATATCATAATCATTAAAAGTTTGATATGGAAAATAATGAATACCACACTGTTTAATATACATTACCAGTTCTATATTATTAAGTTCCCAAGTGAAAAAATAGATTTCATAATCTTGTTTCTTAAATTGGGATTTAAGATGTTCTACATTTTTCTTAAATATATTTAACTCAATGCCACGATATATTCCAACAAGTGTGATAATTATTTTCATTACTATAACTATTTAAACTAATTTTAAGTATTATACTCATAATGAATAAACATGTGTGTTTTATAATACCGATTCATCAACCTAAATATAGATATGCTAAAGATTTGCTTAACTCAAAAAGAAAATATAATTTTAAAAATATAGATTTATATTTCGTGTTTTCAACAGCACAAGATGAAAATATATTCAAAAACTTATACAAAAATAATGATTATAACTCATTAGTTGTGACTAAATTGTTTCCAAATATTAATTTGAAAACCGATTCAATTGTTGTATTGAAAAAGCTAGTTGGATTATTAGAATTAATGGATAAATATGAATATTTATGTTGTTTGGATAGTGAAATAATATTTATAAATTTTGTTGATATTTATAAATTATGTGAGAAATTTTATAGTAAAAAAATGTTATATGCATCAAAATTACCTTATAATAAAGGCGGATTAATATATCATACTAAATTTCCACATAAATATGTTAATGATGAAGAAAATAAGATACTACAAGAAACTACTAATAATTGGTGTTTTTGGTCTTGGTTTAATAATATTCCGATATATAAAGATGTATATTTAAAGCAGTTGTTTTCTTATATAAATTTAACAAAAAAAACTTTTATAGAGTTTATTTCCAATTACAAAAGTAATTTCGAGTTTTTTTTATATCAATACTACTTACAATTATATGGAAACTTTACATTAGAAATTATTGATATTGAATTGACAGAAAGTATTATTGAGAGATTACATCAAATTAAACATAATAAACTTCTAATTCATAAAATAAATCCATACTGGCTTCCCCATTATTCAAAACATTTAAAAACAAATTCAGATGATATTTTTATATTATTTCATTTGGATAGACATAGATGAAAACATATTATAGAAAATAATCGTAATATTTCAATACATTTTTTAAAAATCTTATTGGAAATACGCTATCTAAAAGTTTATCATTATCTTCACTATTGAACCAAACACAAACAAAAAATGGAAAAACACATAATGCATTTTTTAAATCTGTCATATATTCGTCATATTTGTAAGTTTTTCTTTTTTCATTGATCAATTTGTAATAATAATTAATTACAATATTTACAATTCTCTCTTCAAAATCTATACTTTCTACCAATAAAAATACAATGTCACTTACCCCTTTATTAAGATGAATATATTGCCAATCTAAGAAAAAGGGAGTAATATTATCCTTATAAAAAATATTAGGACTTTTTAAATCTCCATGACAAAATGATAATGGGAAAGTTGACATTGCGTCTAGTATTTCTTGAAAATTATTATAAATATTCACCAATATTTTTTTACTATGTTCCGATATCAATATATTTACATTTTGTATAAATTTATAAAACCTATTATGAATTAATTCATTATAATATGTAATCTGATTTGCTCTTTTTAAATTTACCATACTTTCAATAATATCTTCCTGTTTTTCAAAATAAAATCTATTATGAATTTTAAAAATATTGTTTACGATTAACAATAAAAGATTAATATTTGTATCTAAATTTATGTTGAATACTCCCGTATATTTATGTAAATTCTCTAATACAATACCATCTTTGCCCGCAGATTCAAAACTTCCATAAAATTTTGGAATATTTATTTCACTAATTAATTTAGAAATATTATTATAAAAGTAAGATTCTTTTTTATACATATTTAGTTTTACAGCTATTTTTGATAACTCATTGTCAAAATTACTAATTTTTAAAATAATATTTTCATTGGTATTATCATTATACACTATTTTATAGGAATTGATATCACAAATATATCCAGTTTTTAATTTTGTATCATTTTGTATAATTTTTTTTATAGGTAAATATTTTAATAATATATGTAAATTTTTAAGTTGGTTATCCGTATTTATACTATATTCGGACATCAACAATTCATTTATGTCAAATTTTTTGTAATTTGTTATTTTAAATTCATTTGCATTTTTGATTTCATCACTAGATTCGTTATTGATAATTAAACAAATTTTAAATACACCTGTATGCCTTGCACTATAATAACCGGAACAACTATCTTCAAATATTATACATTTATTTTTATTTAGTTTTAGTTTACCAATCGCATTTAAATAAGGTTCTGGATTAGGTTTATGACATTCACAATCGTCAGATGTTATAAGAATTTGTATATAAGTATCTAATTTTGTTTTTTCTAATATAAATTTTGCAGACTTTTTGTTACAACTAGTGACAATAGCTATTTGTCTATTTTTATTTTTTTCGAAAAAATCAAGAACACCATCTAATAGTATATTATCGTTATTAATCTGTTTTAACTTATCAACGAATAAATTATCTTTTTGTATAGATATTTGATGTATATCTTCTTTTGATAACTTGGGTAATAAATAGTTTAAAAAAGAAATATCACTGTTACCTTTAATAAACTTATTGAAGAATTGTTTCGATATATCTAAATTATATTTTTTTAATATTTCTTTCCATACTTCAATATATATATAATCCGTGTTAATTAATGTTCCATCTAGATCAAACAATAGTGGGTACAAATATTCTTTTACCTGGTCGGGTGTTCCAAGAGAAAAATAATCTTTATTTTTAATACAAAAAATACGAATTTTTTTTTTATTTATTAGCATTTGTTGAATAACATTTGATGTATAAAATTCTCCCTTTTGAGTAATATTATTAGTTATAATATTATGACAATAATCATATAATTCATAGTAAGATTCAAACCCATATGCTCCTGTAACTGCTTTATTAGAGATTTTTACTTTTTCAACTATTCGTTCAATATATTTATTTCCAATCACATAAGAATATTTAGGTTCAAGAAGTTTATCTTCAAATGTAAATATAGCGTTTGTCTCATTCCACATAGAAATTATATCAGTTTTATAAAAATTGTCGGCATCTATACATAAAATAGGTTTATCACAATAAGAATTAACATATCTGAGTTGGCGTAAAGCAATATATATAGTTTCTGCTGCTCCTCTTGTGTTTTCTTCCAAACATAAAAATTTGAAATTCGTGTGTGGATATCTACTTTGTAATATATCTTCAAAGTGATAATCTGTATATTCTCTATGATACGGAATATAAATAAAGTCTATATTTTTGTGAAGTAAGTTTAAATTATCTAATAAATAAAAGATAATTGGTTTTTCTTCTACTTCAATTAATGCTTTTGGTTTTTTGTATCCTTTTTGTTTAAAACGATATCCTATTCCGCCAAGTGGAATTAATATTATCATTTAAAAAATATAATTATATTTTTATTGGAAATATTATTTAAGTATTTATATTTTGTAATTTAAATATTATATTTCGTTTTTCTAAATAACAATACCTAGCAGATTTAAAACTATAGAGTTTGTTGTGACAAAATAAAAGGAGGTTAATAAAATAAGATTATTTAAAGATAAACCCCACAATATATTATTTATGAATTCTAAAAATATAGATTTAAAAAAAATTTATAATAGAGTATTTGTCGATGATGATAGTAATTTTTTTACATGTAATCTTTACGAAGAATCAACGATGATTATTGATATGTGCGATGACTGGAAAGGAAAAACTGTATTGGAAATTGGTTGTGGGACAGGTAATTTAGCCAGTATGATAAGATATACAGGAGTTAAACATATATTAGCAGTTGACTATTCATCTGAAGCAATCAAGAGAGCTACAGAAAAATATAATTTATCACGAGTTAAATATCGTAACTGTAATTATAAAGATGTAAAAGGGAAATACGATATAATAGTTATGCAAGGTGTTTTAGAACATCTTGATAATCCATTTCAAGAGTTAGACTATATTAGAAATAATCTATTAAGTAGAAACGGTATCATTATAACATCATCCCCATCTTTTCTAAATCCCAGAGGATATGTATGGATGACATTAGCAACTTTGTTTAATGTCCCTATGTCTCTTACGGATTTACATTTTCTATGTCCATTTGATTTTAAAACGTATTGTGAAAAAAATAACTTAAATTTAGAATACAAATCAGGGTATCAAGATTGGGGTTCTGGAGAAACAACAATAAGAGATTTTAAAAAAAGATTAGTTAATGCTCTTAGTGATGCTAATATGGATAATTCTAAAGTGCCTTTATTATTAGAATGGATGGAAAAGGCTATTCCTTATTCCAAACAAACAAATGATACGGGGGCAATTATATGCTATAAAATTAGTAAGTAAGACTATATATATTCGCATTTTTTATATTAAAATTAATATAACATATACGATTGATATGCTCTGTGTTTATCATAAACTTTTTACTCATCTCATCTTTGCTGTGAAATTGTGATTTATTTATAGTTTGGAGCATATTATTGTTTTTATCAAATAACTCTATATATATGTATCCATCACCAACTACTTTATAATTTATTATAATAAATGTAATAGGTTTATTTAGTTTGTTTACCATTTTAAAATTACCTTCTATATTAGAACTTATACTAAATAATCTATCTTTTAATATAGAATATCTTTCAAGATAATTGTTGTTTTTTAAAAAATTCTTTTGAACGAAAAAATAAAATTTTTTTTTATCAGATGATTCTAAAAACGATAATATGTGCGGTCCGGTCATATGACCTTTTCCATCTCTATATGGAAATAACTTAGTAACTCTTGTCCAATTAATCCCATCGTCAGATAAAAGAACTAATGTATATTCATCTTTATAAGTTCGCGATGATCCAGTAGAATTATTTATTCTATTTTTAAAATAAGGAGCAAAGGCAATATATTTATCTGTATTGGGATATTGATATACATTAAAATAGTATAGATTTTCACCAAAATGTTCATTGTCAGAAATAATAAACTCTGGTTTGAGTCTAATAAGTTGTGGACTTTCCCATTTTTCCAAATTTGTTGATTCAGAGTATAAAACGTATCTACAACCGAGTTTAATATTGGCTCTTATATAAAGAACATATTTATTTTTATTAGTGTCAAAGAATATTGAAGGCATAGTATCACAATGAGGACCTGAACCTTTATCAATTCCAATACATTTGGTAAATTTACTTAGTATAGGTTTTATATATTTAATATCCCAGTCAATAGTATTTTCGGATTTATAAATATAAAAACCATTTCCTTTACAAGGATGATAGAAATTATCTTTTAATAATTTAGGTCTTTCTAAGGGCCAACAAGTTTCATAATATTCTATATAGTCGCGGGAAATACCACTACATTTACTACAATTTTTATGATAATCAGGACCTGTATGATATCCCCCAATTGCCTTGTATTTTTCATTTGGTAAACATTTGGGATTGGAGTCTACAAAAACTCTAAAATTATTCATTGCATTACCCTCCATTAACAAAATATTTGTGCTAAAATTTCCATGATAGTCAAATTTTTTTAGATTTGGTTTATTAAACGTCCGTCCGTCATTATTACTTACTGCATAGCAAAGACTTAAATCTTTCCATGTATTTATGTGTTGTCGTGTTGGAACTTGGTAAAATAAATGAAGTGTTTTAGGATTATTAACATCTTTAACTATATGTGTATATTGACCCGTTAATCTATCTACTTTTTCAAATAAATTTTCACGATAATCAAGCACTTTGGAATCAAATACTGGATTATGATATTTAATTTCTATATTATTACTCTCAACAATATCATTTAAATTATAAAATATGAATTTCATTCTATTTAAAGGAAACTTAAGTTGTCTTTAAATATGTCAAATATAAAATGGAAAATAGTTGCCTGTATACCTACAAGAAATGAAGAATGGATTATTGAAGAAGTTTTAAAAGCTTGTAGTGAATTTTGTTTTAGAATAATAGTTAATGATGATAATAGCACGGATAGAACAAGAGATATTTGTAACAAATTTGAAAAGGTTGATTTATTAGTTAGACCGCTGCGTAATCCTGGAGATAGACAGGGAGCAAAACAGCGACAAGAACTTCTAGACAAAGCGTATGAATATGAACCAGATTACTTCTTATTTTTAGACGGTGACGAGATTCCAAGTCCTGATATAATAGATTTTTTTAATAATATAGATGAAACCATTAATATGTGGACATTGCCTTGGATACATTTATGGACCGACCGTAATCATTATAGAGTTGATAAAACAAGAACAGACCATGGCGTTAATCTTAATTGGGACCCAAATAAAGTTCAAGGACGAAAGGGATTTATAGCAAAAAATATAAAGAATTTTCGTTTAATGTATGACATAACCCAACCAAGAGTTCGACCATCTAATCAACCCATAAATTGTCCAATACCACATTCTACAACAGCATTAGAAAAAACCCGAATCATTCATTTTGGGAAAATAAGCAATTATTATAAATCGAGACAAAATGCGAGAGATCGAGCTTTATGGGATCAATATTCAAAAGGAGCAGATTATGATAAAAGTGTAAGACATCATATTCTATGTGCTACAGAAAACGGCATCATACTAAAAGATGTTCCAGACGAGTGGCATTGGAATAGATATTTTCGAAGAAAACAAATAAGTAATATTGTTCAAACTATAAAAAACACAGGTTATTACATATTAGAAGACTATATAGACAAAGATAAATGTAAACAAATAAAACAAGATATATGTTATGCTGTAAAACAATATGGTAATTCAAGGAGTGATGGTGGAGACATACGATTTCCAAATTTTGAGAAGCATTCTAAATATTCAAATATGTTTTTAAATGATAAATTTATTTTAGATGTTGGAAGCAAGTATTTGGGACACCAAATAGACAGAAAAACAAAAAGATGTCAAGCGGGATATTTACGTTATGAAAACAATAAAGATAATTGTTCTGGTGGTGGCTGGCATGTAGATAATCATAAACCACAATTTAAAGCGTTATTATATCTTACTGATGTTACTGAAAAAAATGGACCTTTCAAAATTATAGAGAGTTCGAATAAAACACATATTAATATTGAACACAATGATATAACTGGTAAAAATAGAGATACCCGTTATATATTAAAAGACTTGGAACAATACTATCCTCAAGAAAATTTTAAAACACTCATTGGAAAAGCAGGAATATGTATATTAGTTGATACTTCTAATATACATCGTGGTGAAGTTATAAAAGAAGGTGAGAGATATTCATTAACAAATTATTATTATGATTAGTAAATCAAATAATTTTCCATAATTTATAATATTCATTACCCCCATTGTATAAATCAATCCAAAACTGTCTTGGTTTTCTGGTTTTTAACCATTCTATATCAGTATATTTGTGAGACCATTTGTTTACATACTTTTTATATCCTTCATTAGAGAAATCTCCATTCACTATTTTATCCATCCAACTCTTATAGTGAATTATTTTTTTGTTTTTCTTACCTATAAATCCAGCAGCAATACAAAAAGTGCTTGAACTATTAATTAAAATATCACATTCTGACAATAGTGAAAAATCGTAAATATATGATAATCGTGGGTTTGAGGTTGCTTTACCGAGTTTATAGTTAATTTTCTGACTTTCTAAATAGTTAACGGTTTCAGTAAAACTTTTAAAACTTGTTTCGTCGGTACAGATGTAATATATATACGATTTGTCACTTTCTTTGATTGTTTCAAGATATTGAATCGCCTTTATATAATATGATGGGGGATGAATCTCTCTACCATCTTGTCCGTCCCCACCTCTTATATCACCACCTCTTATATGTATTCCTATATGAATATGGTCGTTATCTAACTTAAATTTAAATCTAGCTTGTAATTCCATAAAGTCACGTGGGTCTCTATTTGTTAGTCGATAAAATGTATTGTGTAAAGCATAAGATGGGTCGTCTAATTTCCAATCTTTTTCTTTAAATAAGTCCAACAATTCATCATTACTTTTGTTTAAAATAGAATCCCAATACAGAATTTCACTAGTTCGTGGTGAGTTTATAATTCTAGAAGTTTTTTTGAAATACATTTCTCCTTCCCAATGGGAACATGATGCACCAATATTTAATATATTCGATAATTGCATTAGATTATTATATTGTAACACTTTGTTGCCCCACCGTCCTCTAGTTATTTTATCAATCCTAATCATTTTAATTATTTAATATTATAACTTTATATTATTTTATAACCTTATATTATTTTACGATTTAATATATAAAATAAGAAAATATAGTATAATTCTATTTATAGTTACCACCATGTTCATAATTATATTTATTGCTTAGTGGATATTTAGAACATCCTTTCTTTATGTTATAAGAAACATTTTCATACGTTTCGTTTGAATGCCATACACTTCCACCAGTCATAGAAGACCATAATCTATTTGAAATATTTCTGGGATGAGATAATTGGGTAAATAATGTAGGTATGAATGCAAGATTTTTAATATCACCATTCATAATAGCATAAGCCATTAAACCATCGGATATACTATAAGCAGGGTTGTGATATTTTAACATTTCTAATGCTCCTTTATAAGTTATAAGAATAGATTGCATCCCACCTAAATTTCTGTGTCTTAAATTTTTATTACTTTTTATACTCTCATTAAATGATTTATATGTTTTATTTTTAATAGGTATTGATATTTTTCCACATTCCAACTGATATATATATTATCTT
>Ga0209089_10002754_pt1 | contig 15331 bp, 15 predicted proteins | sample ArcticOcean_MG_C_FD_187431 | JGI IMG/M metagenome (GOLD analysis project Ga0209089, IMG submission 187431) | Marine microbial communities from western Arctic Ocean - ArcticOcean_MG_CB2_150 (SPAdes) (version 2) | ecosystem: Environmental > Aquatic > Marine > Oceanic | place: Arctic Ocean: Canada... | reverse complement strand
CTTATCCCTATTCCGCGAGCGGAAAGTTCTATGCTCAAGACACGGGCGTGTCACTAGAGCAGGTGACTGCGCTGGGCTTCGTAGCTGCAGCGACCAATCGCATTCGTCTCTTGACCTCGGTACTGGTACTGCCGCATCGCCATCCAGTGCTGGCCGCCAAGATGCTCGCGACCGTTGATGTGCTCTCCAAGGGGCGTCTGATTGTAGGCGTTGGCGTTGGCTGGATGGCGGAAGAGATTGCGTTGCTCGGCGGGCCGCCGTTTGCGGATCGCGCCAAGGCATCTGACGAATACATCGAAGCGTTTAGAGAACTATGGACATCAGAGACGCCGGCGAAGAGAGGCATGTATGCTACTTTCGACCACCTGTTGTTTGCGCCGAAGTCGGCACAGACTCCGCACGCGCCGATCTGGGTCGGTGGCGAAGCAAAGGGAGCGCGCCGGCGCGCGGGGCAGCTCGGAGACGGTTGGTATCCCGTAGCCGCCAATCCACGACTGCCATTGGATACGCCGGATTTGTATGGCCAAGCGCTGAGTGATGTGCGCGCCCATGCGGAACAGGTGGGGCGTGCCCCAGAAGAAATCGCAGGGGCATTGCTAGCCATCTACTGCCGAGTTGGTTCTATTCAGGAAGGACGCGGCGGCGGTCGTCTGGCATTCACGGGTAGTGCACAGGCCATCATCGACGACATTGGTCAGTTCCAAGAGCGTGGTCTTCAGCATTTCCTGATCGGCGGCGATGGCAGCGATTACCAGGGGACGGTCGACCGGTTGGAGCTCTTTGCGACCGAAGTGATGGCAAAGTTCCAATAGGTTGGCATTGTTTATGCGGGATAGCCCAGCAAACCCGGATCAACCTTTCAGGCCCCGTCGGGTTCCTGTTAGTGCGGCTTGGTACAACCACGGACGCGGGCCCGCCTCGCCGCGGGCTTACGCCGTTCCCGTGTCCTGGAGCACCGCACCATCCGCCGATAGTTTCTCAATCTCACTTTCATCGTAGCCGATCTCGCGCAAGACTTCCGCACTATGTTCGCCGAAGTGCGGTGCATGGGTGCGGATGGTAGACGGCGTTTTCGAATATTTTACCGGCGGCCGCACCAGCAGGGTTTCGCCTTCAGTCGGATGGATGTGTTTTTCGAACATGCCGACGGCTTTTAGATGTTCATCTTCGATCAGGTCGTCCAAATCGGTAATCGGCATGCAAGGGATCTGCTGCTCCTCACAAATTGCAACCCATTCCGCTGTGGTCCGCTCCGGCGTACACTCGCCTACGAAGCCGTAGAGATCGCCGACACTGCCGATACGCGCGCGATAAGTCGAAAATCGAGGATCTTCCATGAGTTCCGGCCGACCGACGGCGGTGAAGAAGTTGAGCCAGTGCTTGTCACTATAAGGCAGCAGGCAAACGAACCCGTCTTTGGTCTTAAAGGGTCGGCGGGCGTTCGTCATAACGCGCGCATAACCCAACTCGCTGATCGGCGGTTCGTAGGCACAGCCATTGATGTGCTCGACCAGATTGAAGCTCACCATAGTTTCCAGCATCGGCACTTCGACGAACTGTCCTTCGCCGGTCCGCTCCTTATGCAAAAGCGCGAAGGCAACAGCCTGGCTCATAGTCAATCCGGTGACCTTGTCGGCAATTGCGGCAGGGACATAGCGCGCCTCACCGTCCTGCCGCCTGAACATGCTGGCGAGCCCGGACGATGCCTGGATAGCATCGTCATAGGCCGGCTTCGACCTATAGGGCCCGTCCTGGCCGAATCCATAGGCACCGACATAGATGATGTCTGGTTTGATCGCCGAGACCGCCTCATAATCGAAGCCCAACCCGGCCATCGCCTGGGGCCGCATGTTGTGGAGGAAAACGTCCGCTGTCGGAATCAGTTTGCGTAGGATGTCCTTGGCCGCTTCATGTTTGAGGTTCAGCGCCAGCGACCGCTTGTTTCGGTTGGTATTCAAGAAGATGCCGCCCATATTGACGTTCTTCACCGCGCCCATGTTGCGCGCGATATCGCCCGTGGGCGGCGCTTCAATCTTTATGACATCAGCGCCGGCATCGGCGAGCGCCTGCGTACCGTACGGGCCAAGCAGTACGGTGGTGATATCGATTACGCGAATTCCTTCAAGAGCGCCTGACAAACTCATTCTCCCTTGTGCATCGGTTGCATTGTTTTGATTGTTGCGCGGCGGGACCTCGCCACTATCCTGAACAGCTGTTTCAACTTCAATTATTAACGTGCCAGCGCTGGCCCGTCCATGCCTCGCCCGCAGCGAACGCCGCAGTATGACAACCAGTTTGCGGTTCTCACCCTGTAATGAATTGTCTCCCTTTTGCGATCATAGTAGTTCAGGTGCAAGGGAAAGCCAGGCAACACGAATGTCGGCTTATGGTTAATCTGCGAACTCGTGACCGCATCCAGAACACGCCCGGGCTACGACACATTCGGGACATTCAGAACCAACAAAGATATACTTGAAGAATCCGGAGCTGGCAGCTGCGTCACCCGCTCCGTAATGCTATCGGCTAGAGGCTTTGAATCATGACGAATGATCGCTTTGGTATCCGCTGGGGATTAGCTGGCGGCACGACGCTGGCGTCCATAGATGAAGCGCGCGATGCTGCCCGATTTGCCGAGAAAGCGGGCTTCGACAGCTTCTGGATTTCCCATGCCATGGGTATCGATCCCATTTTGGCGCTGGCCTGCATTGGCGGCGATTTTCCCGGTATCAGCGAAGTTGGCACGTCGGTTGTGCCGCTGTATGGCCGCCACCCAGTCGGGCTCGCCCAGCTGGCGCGGAGCGCTCAGAATGCCCTGGGTGGACGATTCACCCTTGGCGTGGGGGCCGCCTCCAAGCGCCATGCCGAGGACGTGCTCGGCCTTTCGTGGGACAAGCCATTCTCCTACGCGCGAGAGTTCATAGACGCGTTAGAGCCGTTGCTGACGGACGAGGCGGCGGATACGGACGGCATACAGATCTCCGCACACGCCAAGCTCGCGATCGAGGCGCGACCGACGCCCATTTTGCTAGCTGCGCTCGGCCCAAGGATGTTGTATTTTGCCGGCAGCCGGCTAGGGGGCACGACGCTAGGGCAATGCGGGCCGCGCACCATATTATCCTACATTTTGCCGCACCTCCAAGCCGGTGCCGAGCGTGCCAACCGCAGCAGCGCTCCGCGCATCATGGCGCTGGTGCGGATCTGCGTCACCGACGATTTTGCGGGCGCAAAAGTTCTGGCGCGGGAAATCGCTACGCAATACCAGTCGAACCCCTCCTATGCCAATGCCACCAAGCACGAAGGCCTCGATGATGCCTCCGACCTGCACTTGATCGGAAGCTGGCAACAAATTTTGGACGGGCTGGCAGAATACGCCGAGGCGGGAGCGACAGATTTGCGCATTCAGGTTGCGGCGCACGACGAAATCTCCAGAGAGAGGACACGTGACGCCCTGGCAGACTATCTGTCTTAATGCTTGCAAAACATTGCGCGGGACTAGCGAGCCTCAGTAAACGGCCAATTTTTGCGAAGTCCTACGACGAGGGTCGATTCTGACTACCCCTTAGGCGCCAAGGCCCACTTGCTGGATTCGTTCCATGCCCAGCTTGGTCAGGCTTGGAATAAAGTCCCGGTAAAGGTAGCCCCAGGTCGGCTGACCATGAACGCAGACGACAACATTGTAGTGCGTTTTGCCGGTCGCCCCTTCATCCACATAGTGCTGGGGAAAGCCGTTTCCGTCGAAAAGACGAGGTTAGTAGGAACAAGTGCCGTCAAATGTCTCGTCTGCTGCAATCACCAAGCTGACCCCTGGATTCCCCTGATGTGCCCCGTGGGGAACGCGTTATTCTTCACTGATCAGACGTAGCACGAGTTCAGCGAACTCGGCACCCCGGTGCTTGCCGCCATCACGACCACCGGTCCAGAGTAGCGGCCGATGGCCCTCACCGGCCACGGCGGTGAAGGTTGCCCCCGGAATGTGTGCTGCGAACTGGCGGCCCCATTCTTCCGTGAAAACCGAGTCTTTGACGCCGAATACCACATGCGCCGGCTTCGCCCACGCGGCCAGTGCGTCGAACGCAGCAGCCTGGCGTCTGGTGTTGGATTCCTCCGGCTGCGGAAACGGCAGAATCCAGGGCCACCGCAACGGGCCCGCCGTCGAGGCTGGGCTATCGAACGGCGCCAAAACTGCGTCCGGCGTGATCCTCGCGCCCGGTCAGCCGGGAGTAGCGCCGGTCGTGAAATCCATGGCCTGCGAAATATTGTGCCACTCTTGCAGGGCCTCTGTGTACACGAAGCCTTCGTGGTGCGGCCAGGTGTTGAGGATAACCAGGCGGTCAAAGCGCTCCGGCATCTCGGTCGCCATGACCAAGCCGTTCGGCCCGCCCCAATCATTCACTACGATCGAAATTTTGCGCAGGTCCAGGCGTCGAACCAGGGCCTTCAGCGTCTGGATATACTGATCGAGCGTGTACCACTTCAGATTGATAACCTTGTCGCTCTTGCCGAACCCGACGTTGTCCGGCGCGATGACCCTGTACCCGGCGGCAGCTAAACCCTGAATCGCGTCGCGGTACATGTAGCTCCAGACCGGCTCGCCATGCAGAAGCATGAATGTTCCGGCTTCGCCTGAGCCTTCGTCGACGTAGTGCATCCGCAACCCGTCGGTGTTGATGTAGTGCGGTTCGAACGGGTAGTCATCGATGGCTGCAAAGCACGCGTTGGGGGTCCGATGGACGCCCGGCATTGGCTGCTGACTGATGTCGGGTCCGTAAGTCATGGTGATCTTCCCATTGCTCTCGGCGCGGGCGCTCGGGATGGATAGATCTGACAGACTACCAGACCTCGCCGAAGGGGCGCAATTCGACCTGGAAGGACCATGTAGAGCGGTCCTGGTGGGCGACGCGGTACATCTCCTCTGCGATCGCCGGGGTTTTGGCAAAGAAATCGTCGGGCTTGTCAGGCGCTATCATGGGGCGGGTGCGCGGCGTGTCGATCGCCGCGTCGATGATAAAATAGGCGACATGAATCCCTTGCGGGCCGAATTCCCGCGCCATCGATTCCGCCAGAATCCTCTGCGCCGCCTTGGTCGAGGCGAAGAAGCCCCAATTGGTCTTGCCCCGTGTGGCCGAGGTGTTGCCGGTCACCAGGATCGCGCCCTCGCCCGTGTCTAGCATCGCCGGAATGGTCTCCCGGGCGAGATAAAGCAGCGCCGTGGTATTGACCCTGAAATTCTTTTCCAGATCGTCCGGGTCCATCTCCAGAATGCTGCCCCGGGTCGAGCGCAGGGCGTTGTGAACCACAACTTTGGGCGTGCCCATCTCCGCCTTGATGCGCGAAACGGTCTCCACCAGGGCGTCGAGATCGGCGACGTCGCACGGGTAGGTGCGGGTATCGGCGTACTTACCGGATAGGGCATCGAGGTTATCTGCATTGCGGGCCAGCATGGCGACTTGATAGCCGCCCTCGCTGAAACGTTTGGCGATCTCGGCGCCGGTGCCGTGCTCGGGCCCGACGCCGGTGACGAGGCAGACTGGTTTGTTCATATCTAGCTCCCTAGAGTTGGAAGGCCGGTCGCGCCGATACTTTAGCCAACCAGGCGGTGACAGCGGGATAGGAGGTGGCGATCTCCATCTCCAATGCTCCTGTCATGCGCACGGTGAAATAGCCGGTGATGTCGGCAACGGTAAACGCCGGCCCGGCGACGAACTCATTTTTAGTCATGTGCGGCTCGACACGGCCCAGGAAAATCTCCATCATTTCCTTGCCGCGTGTCACCATGGCCGGCAGCTGCGGCAAATCAGTGCGGGTGCCGGGCACGACCCTTCCGGCGAACATCGGCACGTGATTGCGGACCGCGTGCAGCATGGGGATGAAGCCGTCCAGTTCGAAGCGGCGCAGCCACATGTCGATGACGGCGCGCTCCTCGGCCGTGCGCCCGAATAGCGCCGGTTCCGGGTACAATTCCTCTAGATAGCGGCAAATCGACATGGATTCAGCAATTACATTGCCGTCGTCGAGTTCTAGGAAGGGCACGCAGTGGAATGGGTTCATCGAAGTGAAGGGTTCAGCGAACTGTTCGTCTTCACGCACATTCAACTGCGCCATCGGAACTTCCAACCCTTTCTCAGCTAGGTAGATGCGGACACGCTGTGCGTTGGGCGCTAGCTCGAAATCGTAAAGTTTCATTAATTTTTTCCTCTCACTGGGCGGCCGTTGTAGTCACTGGGCTGCCGTTGTCGGCGGTCAGTTTAGGGAAGCATCTGAATACCTTTCTAGTGTCGAAAATGGCGCATGCCGGTTAGAACCATGGCCAGGCCGGCTTCGTCGGCAGCAGCGATAATTTCCGCGTCGCGCATGGAGCCGCCCGGCTGGATCACCGCCGTGGCGCCTGCCTCCGCCGCGGCCAGCAGGCCATCGGCGAAAGGAAAAAAGGCGTCGGATGCCACCACCGAGCCCTTGGTCAAGGCTTCGGATAGGCCGGCTTGCCGCGCCGCATCCTCCGCCTTGCTCGCTGCTATGCGGGCGGAATCCACCCGGCTCATCTGGCCTGCGCCGATGCCTACCGTAGCGCCATCCTTGACGTAGATGATGGCGTTGGATTTGACGTGCTTGCAAATCCGGAATGCCAACAGCAGATCGGCCATTTCCTGATCGCTGGGTGGGCGTTTGGATGCGACCTGAACGTCACTGGGGCCAATCTGGCCGGCATCGCGGGACTGCAGCAGATAGCCGCCCGCTAGACTTTTCAAAGTCACGCCGGCGGCGGCCGGGTTCGGCAGGCCGCCTGTCAGCAGCAGGCGCAGGTTTTTCTTAGCGCCAATAGCGGACCGTGCGGCTTCATCGGCATCGGGAGCGATGATGACTTCGGTAAAAATTTCCACCATGGCCTTGGCCGCCGTGCCGTCTAGGGCCCGGTTGGTGGCAATGATGCCGCCAAAGGCGCTGACCGGATCGCAGCGCAGGGCCTTGCGGTAGGCGTCGAGCAGATCATCTCCGACGGCCACGCCGCAGGGATTGGCATGTTTGATGATTGCCACGACGGTCTCGCGGGCGTCGAATTCCGCGACCAGTTCAAAGGCCGCGTCCGTGTCGTTGAGATTGTTGTAGCTGAGCGCCTTACCCTGCAACTGGCGTGCCGTGGCGACCCCCGGCCGGGCGCTGCCGGTGGTATAAAAAGCCGCGTCTTGGTGTGGGTTTTCGCCATAGCGTAGTTCCGACTGTTTCGCCGCCGTCACCAGCAGGCGATCAGGAAATACTTCGCCCTGTTGGGCCGCGAACCAGGCCGCTATGGCGGCATCATAGCTGCCCGTGCGGGCATAGGCCTTGGCCGCCAGGCGGCGGCGCAGCGCGCCACCGGTGGCGCCGTTTTGTCCGGCCAAGGCTTCGATCACCGCCGTATAGTCACCTGGCTCGGTCAGCACGGCCACATGGGCGTGGTTCTTGGCGGCGGAGCGGATCATGGCCGGACCGCCGATATCGATGTTTTCAATGCAGGTGGCGAAATCGGCGCCCATGGCCATGGTCGCCTCGAATGGGTACAGGTTTACCGCGACCAGATCGATGGCGCCAATATCATGCGCCGCCATCGCTTCACGGTGGGCCGGATCGTCGCGCAGAGCCAGGATGCCGCCGTGTACCGTGGGATGCAGGGTCTTTACCCGTCCGTCCATCATCTCTGGAAATCCGGTGTGATCGCTGACTTCCTTGACCGGGATGCCGGCGTCCGCCAAGGCCCGGGCGGTCCCACCCGTGGACAGGATTTCCACCCCGTGGCCGGCCAGGGCGCGGCCGAATTCCAGCAACCCATCCTTGTCAGAGACAGAAATTAAGGCTCGCTTGATGACCACCAGATCAACTGCCGGCGTTGTCGACATTATGTACTCCCGTAACCTATCCGCTTTCTGAACCGGCCCTATAGCACGCCTTGTGGAGGCGCCAAACGGGGCAGCCTTATTCCGCCTGGACCGTAGCCTTTTCGGCTGCCCGGTCCTCCGTATCCGTCAACATTTCCGGCACAAGACGGCAAATCAGAGCCAGGGTCTGGGCCGTATCCCGCGCCCTCGCCGCCGCCGCCAGCTGCTTGACCTGGGCGCTCAGAAAGGCATGGTCGATCACCCGGGATGCGGCCAGGTTGACGCCTGTAAGTTGGGTTGCCCGCGGCGCCTCGCCTTCGTGTAATAGTTCTTCGTATAGCTTTTCGCCAGGCCGCAGGCCGGTAAATACGATGGGGATATCAATCTCGGGCGTCAGACCGGCCAGGCGGATCATTTGCCGGGCGAGATCCAGAATACGTACCGGCTTGCCCATATCCAGGACAAATATTTTGCCCTCTTCATCCCCCGTGGGCTCGGCCGCCGTGGCTTGCAGGATCAGTTCCACCGCTTCCCGCGTAGTCATGAAATAGCGGGTGACGTTCGGGTCGGTGACGGTCAACGGGCCGCCACGGGCCAGTTGCCGTTGGAATAAAGGCACCACAGAACCGGTCGAGCCCAGAACATTGCCAAAGCGCACGGTGACAAAACGGCAGCTCGACGATGACACGCTCAGGCCCTGGCAAATCATCTCGGCAATTCGTTTCGAGGCGCCCATGACGGAGGTCGGGTTAACCGCCTTGTCGGTGGATATCTGCACCATCACGGCTACCCCGGCCGCCTGACAGGATTCGGCCACGTTGGCCGTGCCTATGACGTTAGTCAGCACGCCTTCGGTGGGATTGCCTTCGACCATGGGGACATGCTTGAAAGCAGCGGCGTGAAAGACCAGTTCGGGCTGCTCCCGTTCGAACACCACGGCCAGACGCTCGGCATCCCTCACGTCGCCTAGGATGGGGTGCCGGGATAGTTCAGGCCAGCTTTCGGAGAATTCCAGATCGATCTGATACAAAGCATGTTCGCCGTTATCCAACAGGCTGACATGGGCCGGCGCCAGGGCGGCGATCTGACGCGCCAATTCCGCGCCGATCGTGCCGCCCGCTCCGGTGATCAGAACCCGCCGGCCGGAGACCAAGGCCCGCATGGCCGCCCGGTCGAGGACCTGCTGCGGCCGGCCCAACAGATCCTCGACCTGCACGGGCTGCACTTCCAGTTTCGCCCCGCTATTTCCCCCGCTTTGAAAATCGGTTAGCCGCGGCACGCGGGAGAGGGTCAAGCCCAGGCTTTCGGCCTGTTCTAGCAACCCACCGATGGTCATCCCGTCAAGTTTCGACCAGGTGATAATCAGGCGTTGCGGCTTGCGGCCCTTGCGCTCCAGGCGCTTGACCACCGCCTCGATGTCATCCAGGCCGCCCAACACCGTGACACCGCGAATATCCCGGCCAATGCGGGAGCGTTTATGATCGACTATACCGACCACGCGATAGCTGGCTTGGCGGTCCCGGGCCATGGCGCGAATGAAGGTTTCCGCCTCGTCCCCGGCGCCGATTAACAGTACTGGCACTCGGCCATCGTCGGCCCGTTCGAACACCGCCCGCAGATCACCATCCTTGGAAAAGCGGTACAACAGGCGCGAAGCGACCAGGAAAGCGACCAGCAACGGCCAATTCAATATCATCGCGCTGCGTGGGAAATTGGCCAGTCGGTCCAGCACGAACATCACCGGCAAATAAATCAGGATGGCCAGGGTCACCGCCTTGACGATGGCGATCAGGTCGGAAAGCGAGGCGTAATGCCAAATCCCCCGGTACAAGCCCATGCGCCAGAAGACCAGGGCGCACACAACAGTGAAAACTGCCGTGCCATGCCAAAGAAAGAAGAATTCCTGCGGTTTGCCATAGGTCTGATAGCGCAGCCAGACCGCCAGTTCGAACGATAGCGCCGACATGAAAACATCATGCACGGCCACGATCGCAATGCGTTTGTTGAGGCGCTGGAACCAGCCCACGATCAATCTGCCTCGCCTTGGATAGTCATTCTGGCGAAATAGTATAACAGAAACGCCACCGCCGTGCCTCCCAGCAGCAACGCCGGCCATTGCTGCTCGCCCAGCGCGCCCCACAGCGCCGTTGCCAGCAGCGCGGCATTGCAAGCCAGGATAAGTAAGGCGATACGGCCATGATCGCCGCAACGCCGGGCGGCGTGTTGATAGAAATGGGAGCGGTGGGCCCGCCAAAAGGCTTCTCTCCGTAGGATCCGCCGCAACAGGGTCCAGGTCGCATCGGTCAGGTAATACAGCGCCAATAACAGGGCCGGTATCCAATGCCCCGCGGCCGCTAGGGATAGCAGCAGCCAGCCCAATAGAAAGCCTAGGCCGACGCTGCCCACATCGCCCAGGAATATTTTCGCCGGCCGCCAATTCCAAAACCCAAATCCCAGCGCGGCGCCGGCCAGGATGGCGGCGGGCGGCGCCAAATGAATGGCGGCACCGCTGGTCAGGGTAATCAGGGCAACACCAAGGCCGATGCTGCCGGCTTCCACCGCCGAGATCCCGTCGATGCCATCCATGAAATTGAATAGATTTATGAACCAGAGCCATAAAAATCCGGCTGCGAGGCTATCCGCGACGGGCGGCAACAGGCCCTGAAAGACCAGGCTATCGGGCAATGCCGGGCACCCCAAAGCGACTGCCAGGGATTGCAATAACAGCCTTTGCAGCGCCGGCAGGCCGCGCAGATCGTCCAGAAACGAATACCCAGCCAACGCGGTGGCCAAAAGGGCGACAGCGGTCAGATTGAACGAATCGCTATCTGCCATCGGTCCGCGCCAAGCCTGTAGGCACCACGCCACGGCGATGACGGCGATCACGGCGATACCGCCCCCTCGGGGCACCGCCCTATCGTGACTGGAGCGCGCATTGGGGTGATCCAGGATCGCGCGGGCCCGCAACAGACGCACCAGCCCTCCCGTGGCCAGCGCGGTCACAATACAGGCCGTAATGGCCAAGCCGATGGTAAGGCTCCAAGACATGGTTGCTTATAACCCCGTTTGCCGTGCCCGGACAGGGGCCCGTGGCATCCCGCTTTCGGCCGCAATTCGGTATGACACTGGAATGCCGCCCTGATTGTGACCCTTGTCAGATAGCGGTGATAATGCTACTCCCCGCCCGGCAAATCCTAGTGGCCAGCGGCGGCCATGGGCCGCGAAAGCATTAAGGTCTAGGCGCAATGAAAGTCCAAAAGTCGGGTGGTAGCGGCAAGATTGTCGAAACTGCGTTCCGTGGGCGGCCGTGACGTCGCCTCGCCCTATCGCGGTTATCGGTCTGGGCTATGTTGGCCTGCCCCTTGCAGTGGCCCTGGCCCGGCATTTTCCGACCGTCGGTTATGATTTGGATCAGGACCGGATCGCCGAACTAAGGACTGGCCATGACCGCACCGGCGAAATCGCTGCAAGAGTGATGTCCGACAGCCCCTTGACGGTGACCGCAGATGAGGACGCCATTGCGGCGGCCGAGATCTATATTGTTACCGTTCCGACCCCTGTGGATGACAATAACCAGCCCGATTTGCGGCTGATCGAGGCGGCCTGCGCCGGCATCGGCAAAATGTTAGCGGTGGGCAACATCGTGGTCTTTGAAAGCACGGTTTATCCCGGCGTGACGGAAGATATTTGCGGGCCCGCCCTGGCTGCGGCCTCCGGTCTGGTTTGTGGCCGAGATTTCTATCTGGGCTATTCGCCGGAGCGGATTAATCCAGGCGACCGGGAACATACCGTCGATAAAATTACCAAGGTGGTCGCCGGCCAAACCCCCGAGGTTCTGGAGCAACTGGCCGACTTATACGTCCGGGTGACTTCCGGCGGGGTCTATCGGGCACCAAATATCAAGACGGCGGAAGCCGCCAAGGTGATAGAGAACGCCCAGCGCGATATCAACATAGCCTTCGTGAACGAGGTCGCGGCAATATGTCAAAAGTTATCCATCTCCGCCCATGATGTGTTGGAGGCGGCGGGCACGAAATGGAATTTCCTGCCCTTCACGCCGGGCCTGGTCGGCGGCCATTGCATCGGCGTCGATCCCTTCTATTTGGCCCATCAGGCGCAGAAAATGGGTTATGATCCGCAGATCATCCTTGCGGGTCGGCGCCTGAACGATGGCATGGGTGACTTCATAGCCGGCTGCATTGACGAGAATATGGCCGGGCCGGGCCGGGCGCTGATGTTGGGCCTGACCTTCAAGGAAAACGTGCCCGACCTGCGCAACACCAAGGTGGTCGATGTCATCTCCGGCCTGCGGGCGCGGGGCCATGCGGTTTTGGTCCATGATCCAGTGGCCAATGGCGAGGAGGCGGAACGCTTGTATGGCTTCGACCTGCTGCCCTCGCTCGACGGTCAAACCGGATTCGACGCCGTGGTGTGCGCCGTGCGTCATGACGACTATCTTGCCCTGAATGCCGGCGACCTGGCCCGCCTGGTTCGCGAAGGCGGCCTGATCGCCGACATCAAGGGCATCTGGCGCGGCATGGAGCGCCCCGCCGACCGGCACTACTGGCAGCTATAACGCCTTGCCTGCCGGTCTCTGCTCACGGTTTATCGTAGTGGCCGGGAGACATCGGGCCGCCTGGGGAACATATTTTCGATGCAACAGGTTCTTTACCGGGACCGGCCTGGGCTGCAGAATGGGATTGGATAGTTTCCTATAAAGCTCGGCGCGAAAGGCAACTTAGTGATGAGCAGTATCGCTTTCGATATCCCCGATGAAATCCGTGCCCTGTGCGACGGCCTTGGCGATTTTTTAAAGGCCGAGGTTATCTCCCGGCACGATAAACACCACGCCCTGCTTTCCAACGGCCGCAATACCTATGACGAAAATGGCCGTTATGTAGAGGATGTGATCGAACTGATCCGCGAGGTCCGCATGGCAGCATCCAAGGCCGGTTACTACAACATGTGCGTGCCGGAGGAACTCGGCGGCAGCGGTCTTGGGATGCTGGCCTATTACGTCGCCTGGGAGCATGCCTTTCGTTTGTGTGGGCCGCACAACTGGCTCTCGGTTTATGCCATCAGCCATTGGGCGCTGGGCCCCTCGCGTCTGTTGGAGCGGGTCACGCCCGAGGCGCGGGAGGAAATGCTGAACGGCATGATAGAGGGGCGCACCTCCATGTGCTTTGGCCTTTCCGAACCTGGCGCCGGCTCGGATGCCGCCGCGCTGACCACGCGGGCGACACCCGATGGCAACGGCTGGCGTATCAATGGACGCAAAATTTGGACGACCAATTCCCCCATTGCCGAATATTGCATCATTTTTGCCCAGACCGACCCGGAACGGGCGGCCGCGCGTAAGGGCGGCATTTCCGCTTTTCTCGTACCCACCAATGCTCCAGGTTTCGAGATAGAAAACATCATCCGCATGCACGGTGCGGTCGGCGGCAACGAAGCGCAACTGGTGTTTGAGGATATCCGGGTGGAGCCGTCCCAACTGGTGGGCGAGTTGCATGAAGGTTTCAAGAACGCGGTGTTCGGCGTTTCCATGGGGCGGATTTATAACTCCGCGAGGTCCCTGGGTCTGGCGCGCTGGTCCCTGGAACTGGCGCTAGACTATTCCACCACGCGGCAGGCCTTTGGCAAGCCGATTGCCGATTACCAGGGCGTCACCTTTCCCTTGGCGGAATCGGCCATGGAATTACACGGCGCGCACTTGATGGGTCTGAACGCGGCCATGCTGCTGGACCGGGGCCAACCGGCGATCAAGGAATTGTCCATGGCCAAGGCCTATGCTGTCGAGGTTAGCGCCCGGGCCATCGACCGGGCTATTCAGGTCCACGGCGCCATGGGCTTCACCAACGAGGTTGGCTTGGCCGAGGCCTATAACGTGGTGCGGGTGGTGAATGTGGCCGACGGCACTAACGAGATTCTGCGCCGGACCATTGTCCACCGCCTGCTGGGTGGTGACCGGGAGTTATAACTATGCAACGTCTTTTTCTTGTACTTTGTCTGTCCCTGGTCCTACTGGGTTCGCCGGCCAAGGCCGGAATAGAAGCGGGACGGCAAGCCTATGAAGCGGGGGAATATGCCGGCACCCTGGCACACTGTCAGCCCATGGCCGAGGCGGGCACGGTGGTGGCGCTATATTAGCTGGGCCGCTTGTACGACAGCGGCCGTGGCGTAAAAGTGAATCCGGCCAAGGCCCTGATCTGGTTCACCAAGGCCGCAGATTAGGGCCTAGCCAAGGCGCAGCGCAATCTGGGCATGCTGCATTACGACGGCCTGGGCGTTGCCATGGACCGGGCGCGCGCGGGCGAATTGTTTCAGCAGATCGCCGCCGCCGGCGTTGGCAAGGCCGAATTCGATCTGGGCCGGTTGTATTATCGGGGCTATGGCAAGGCCCACGATTTGGTCCAGGCCCGCGCTATATTTTTGAAAAAAAGCGCCCCGGTGCGGCCATGGCGGGGCGCAGCTGTTTTTGGGCCGCATGCATTATCGTGGCGAAGGCGGAGCCAAGGACATGGCCCAAGCCTATCAGTGGCTCAGTCTGGCCGTGGCCCAGTTCGACAGCGACGCGGTCTTACTGCTCGACCACCTGCTCGGCGACATCAGCCCGGCCGACCTGGATCGGGGCAATGCCGTGCCGGTGAATTTCCGATCCCGCTGATTGCGCCGCGGAAAGCCTCTATTCAGCGGCGTTGTTGCGGCCGAAGGCAGCTTCCATTTCGCGGCGGATGATGACGGCTTGGTCGGTTTGGTTGATGACCGCATCGTCCCAGGTCAGCAATGCGCCTGCGGGGATGTCGCGGGTCAGGGACACATCTCCGGCCAGGCCCAAGGGCAGGCCGCCCATGGCCAGGGATGCGGGCGCGGGGAGCTGTTTGCCCCAGACCATATGGCCGCCCTCGCCATCAAGAATTTCGCCCTTTTTTAGGGCCCGCTTGGCCACCGCCACCACGTCGGATCGGAAACCGGTAGGAGCCCCGGTGGGCTCTCCCCGTATTGCGATTGAGGCGACGGAAATGCCCAGCTCCAGGCCGATCATGTGGATGGGCCGATAGAGCGCAGCAAATTGGCCGCTGGCGTCTGCCAGCATGTGATATTCGCGGAAACACTGGCGGGCGTAATCGGTCTCGCCCGCGATCACCACATAGGTGCCCAAGGCCAGATGATGAGGCACTTCCCCGCCGTCGCGGTACAGCGAGGAGACCACCTCCGTCGTGCCCTCGCGGCTGAGGCTGCCGCCCTTCGCGGCTAGTTTGCAGACATCCGCCAGTTCAAAGCGGGTGGCGGGCGGAAAGGTCAGGCCGCCGTCCTGGGGGATCAACCCAGTGGCGTTGCAGACCGCCGTCATCTCGATGCCCGACTTGGTGCCATCGAGAAAGGAATTGAACATCTTTAGATTGACGGCGCCGGGGTCGACCTCGAGGTATTGCGCTAGGACGTCCGGTACCGTATCGGGGGTCAGGCCGTGATAGTCG
>Ga0209089_10002748_pt1 | contig 15359 bp, 18 predicted proteins | sample ArcticOcean_MG_C_FD_187431 | JGI IMG/M metagenome (GOLD analysis project Ga0209089, IMG submission 187431) | Marine microbial communities from western Arctic Ocean - ArcticOcean_MG_CB2_150 (SPAdes) (version 2) | ecosystem: Environmental > Aquatic > Marine > Oceanic | place: Arctic Ocean: Canada... | reverse complement strand
GAACCCCGCCACTACTGGGGCGGCGACATCCGCCGGGTCATGGACACCACACGCTTCACGCAGCTCGGCCGGTGGTCCGGTTGGATCCAGTTCGACGGCCGGAGGATCGAGTTGGACCCGGCCACCATCCGGGGAACCAAGGACCGCTCGTGGGGCATCCGTCCCCTCGACGGAGGTGACAGGCGCGGAGCCCCCGCTCCCCCGGCCCGCAACTCCATGTTCTTCCTGTGGGCTCCGCTCAACTTCGACGACATCTGCGTGCAGTACCAGCTGTTCGAGGACTCGCTGGGCCGGCCGCTGTCGAGCGTCGGGGCGCTCCTGCCCACCTACGACACCCTCGATGACCTACCCGGCATCGAGGACCCGGCCGCCCGGCACATGCGGTCCCACGAGCACCGCCTGCAGTTCGAGGACGGCAGCCGGATGGTTCACACGGCAGACATGTCCTTCGTTTCCGTGGATGACGGGACCCTCCACGAGTTCCACCTGGAAAAGATCTTCACCTTCAGGATGAAGGGCATCGGCTACCACCACCCCGAGTGGGGCCACGGTGCGTGGAAGGGCGACCTGGCCATGGCCAGCGAGTCGTGGAACATGGACGAGGTGGACGACCATGCGTACGAGAACCAGCACTGCCAGCACCTGGTGCGGGCCACCATGGGCGACCGGGTGGGGATCGGGATCCTCGAACAGCTCTGCGTCGGCCCGTACAGGCCCTATGGCATGGAGGGCTTCATGGCGCGTCCCGGCTGACCCCGGTTCAACCGGCCGGAGCGTCGCGCCGGTTCCGCCGACCCGACCTGACCGGCCTGGGCTGGGGTGCCGACGATGAGTCGAAACGCCGGTACCACACACGGAACCCGGGCAGTGTGCCGACCGCTCCGGAAACAGGGCCATCAGAAGCAGCGGCGGTGACTGCCGCCGTGCTGGCAGAACGCACCTGCACGGCGAAACCGTCGACCGGCGTCACGTACACCACGTCGGTGGTCCCGCCAGGGTGACGGTGCTCGACGGTGCCCGGGCCGTGGACTATGACCGTGGACCCGTCGCTGCCGTTGGCCGACCACCTGTCGCCACTGGCCGTCCCGCCAGCGACCCCGGCGGCGAGCAGGAGGTCGACGACCACATCCTCGGGGTGGCCCTCGCACCTCTCCACCCGGTCATCCATGCCCCCGGTGGAGGCCAGGTCCGGTGGGCCGACAGCGGGCACCTCACCGTCCCGGCCGTTGAAGGCCAGCACCGTGGCACCCACCACCTCGGTGGGCCACACGCGGAGCCTGATGGCAGCCGTCAGGGGTTCAGCACCACTCGAGACGCAGGACCCTGCATGGCTGAAGCACCACTCGTGCAACGGGCAGACCACCTGCCCGTCGTCGATCCGTCCCCCGGCGGCCAGATCGGCTCCGAGGTGCGGGCAGACCGAGTCGGTGACCAGCGCCCGACCACCCGGGGCGCTGCCCACCGCCAGATCACGACCGAACGCGGCCAGGGGCATGAGCTCCCCGACGGGCACCTCGTCCAGCGCGGCCACGGCGAACCATCCCACCGGGAACGGGGGCCGGTGGGCAGTGCCCTCTGGAGGCGTCACTCCTCCTCGTCGTCTGGGAGGTCGTCGCCTTCCCACCCGTCAGCCGGTCCGGGGATGAGGGCCTCGGTGGCGACCATCGGGTTGGGGAACTCCTTCACGCCGCAGACCTTCCCGTCCCGGAAACGCCACAGGGCGATATAGGTGTTGCAGTAGGGCTTGCCGGTGTGCGCCACGTGCCCGTCACTCTCGTACTCGACCACCAGCAGATCCGGATCCACGCACTCGTGCACCGCCGTCAGCGAGAGGGTGAAGACGAAGATCCCCAATTTGGAAGCCAGGTAGTCCCGGACCTCGGCGCCGCCCTCGAGCCGGCGGGGCGGGTCGGAGAAGGGCAGCTCCAGCACCCAGTCCGACGTGTAGCAACCGGCCAGCTCGCCGGCCCTGTCGGTGCCGTACAGCGAGATGACATGCTCCAGCAGCGCCCGGTTGGCGGCCCGACGGTCCGCATCGCCCGGAGCGTCGGCCACGGCGCGGTCCCGGGATCCGTCGGCAGCCATGTCAGTCCCGGTATCCGGGGTCGTCGCGATCCAAGAGCCCCTTCTGCTCAGCGAAGTGGGCCACGCCCTGGTCGGTGAACCGGGTCCACATATCGGCGATGCTGGAAGCCAGGGCATCGCCCATGACCCGCAGTGGCCTGCCCGTGCTGAGCGCAATGACCGCGCTGCGACAGGCCCGCTCCAGGTAGTACAGCTCCTCGAACGCATGGGCCACGGTCTCGCCAACCACCGTCACGCCGTGGTTACCCATCATCATCACCGAATTGCCGACCATGGCGCTCGCCACCCGGGCGCCCTCAGCCGGATCATCCGGTGGCCCGCCGATCTCCATGTCGTAGACGGTGCGACCCCAGAAGCGTGCCGTGGCCTGGTCGATGGGCGGAATCGTCGGATCCACCAGGCCACACATGGCCGTGGCATACGGCGGATGGCAGTGCAGCACGGCCCTGGCGGTCGGGATCCGTGCGTGGATGGCGCCGTGGATGCACCAGGCCGAGGGATCCGGCGCATCCGGGCGATCCATCGTGGAGGGATCGTCGACGTCCAGCAGGAGCAGCTCGCTGGCCGTCACGAGGCCGAAGTGCCGCCACCTCGGGTTACAGAGGAACCTCCTGCCATCAGCCGAGACCGTGGCGCTGAAGTGGTTGGCCACCGACTCGTGGAGGTCCATCCGGGCGGCCAGACGGAAGGCCGCTGCCAGGTCGACGCGGACCTGGGCCTCGTCCAGTTCGGCAATGGTGGTCTCGGTGGCGGTCATCGGATGCCTCCCGGCGAAAGAAATCTCGGCGACCCCCATTCTGCACCAGCACACCGGCGCACGACAGTGCTCCGACCCCGCCGGTCAGTCGCCGTCGTCGCTCAGAGGTCCAGGCGGTAGACGTTGGTGGTCCGCTGCTCGAAGCCGAGACGGCGGTACAGGCGGTTGGCGGCCTCACGCGACGGCCTCGACGTCAGGTCAACGGTCGTGGCGCCGGCTGCCCTGGCCCGATCAATCGCAACCCGGTTCAGGGCTTCGCCGACACCCCTACCCCGGGCCGACCCGTCGACCACAACGTCCTCGATCCAGGCCCGCGGGCCCGTCGGGATCCGGAAGATCGCCAGCGTCATGGTCCCCACGATGGCCTGCTCGCCGTCCACGTCCGTGTCCTCGGCCACCAGCAGGATCGAAGCCTCGGAAGCCACCATGGCCGCCAGAGCGGCGGCATCGGGTGGCGGGCTGGAGCTGGACAACTGTGGAATCAGTCTGGCCATCGCCGACACCAGGCGATCATCGACCTCGACCACCTCACGGACGACGAACGTCACATCCCGAGCCTCTCCATCCATGGTCGGTGAGCCTAGGACCCGGCGCCGTCGCCTCCCGGCGCGCGTGCGAACGCGTCTGGCTAGCCTCCGGAAGCAATGGCCCCCGACCCAGCTCCGCACCTCATCTGGAACGTCGACGAGATACCGACGGACCTGCGGTCACCCATCCTCATAGCCGCATTCGAGGGATGGAACGACGCCGGTGAAGCGAGTTCCACCGCAGCGCGCTATGTACGCGACCACTTCGAGGCCGAGCACGTCGCCACCATCGACGCCGAGGACTTCTTCGACTTCACCGTGGCCCGGCCGAACGTGTGCATCGACGACAACGACGCCCGCCAGATCGTGTGGCCCTCCACCGGCATACACGTTGCCCGAGTACCGGGCAGCGCCCATGATCTGGTGTGCGCCATAGGCCACGAGCCCCAGCTGCGCTGGAGGACGTTCGTGGACCACCTCGCAATCACGGCCGAGGCCTTCGGCGCCTCCATGGTCTGCACGCTGGGGGCGCTGCTGACCGACGTCCCCCACAGCCGCCCCACCCAGGTCTACGGAGGCACCGACGACGAGGAACTGGCGCTGCGCCTGTGCCTCTCGCCATCCACCTACGAGGGACCCACCGGCATCGTCGGCGTCCTGGCTGCCGGCCTACGCGACCGCGGGGTCACCACGGCCTCGTTCTGGGCCAGCGTGCCCGCCTACGTCTCCAACGTGCCGTCACCCAAGGCGGCCCTGGCCCTGGTCGAACGACTCTCCCAGGTGCTGGAGGTCGATCTGCCATGCACCGACCTGGAGATCGCCGCGGCCGCCTACGAACACCAGGTCACCGAGCTGGTCGCCGAGGACGACGGCACCATGGAGTACGTCGAGCAACTCGAAGCCGACTTCGACGAGGAGACTGTCGACGACCCGGACAGCCTGGTCGCCGAGGTCGAGGACTTCCTCCGGAACCAGCCCGGCACCTGAGAATTCAGTTCTCCTCAACCAGCCAGGGAGGATCCCGGGGCCGGTCGAACCGCACGTCGAGTTCCTCGCCCCGGATGGCGGCGAAGGCCTCCGCCGCCCACTCCTCGGGCAGCGCCGAACCCTCGGGCAGCATGCCCTCGGCGAAGAACCCGACATCCGAGCATTCCAGGGGATGGGCGGAGAGCTCGCCTCCCGTCATCCGGCAGTGGAACACCAGCGAGTAGAGCGGAATGCCGGTGATGCCGAGGCGCAGTCCATCCAGGATGGCGATGGGACGCACCACCTCGCACTGGATGCCCGTCTCCTCCAGGACCTCCTTGACCACTACCTCAGCAGCCGAATAGCCGACGTCGGCCCAGCCGGTCGGGTAGAGCCAGACGCCCGAGTCGGCCCTCTGCACCATCAGGAGCTCGCCGGCATAGTTGCCCACGACCGCCCCGACGGTCACCTTCGGAGTCACGTAGCCGGGCACCCCACGCCCGACCGAAGCCAGCCAGTCCACGACCTGGGTGTCGACGTCGAAGGAGCCGCCGGCAAGGGCATCGGCCCTGACCCTGATCTCCGCCGCCACCTGGAGGACCTCCTCGTAGCGCTCCCGCTCGTAAAGGGACTCCGTGAAGCCGAGACCTGTCCGGGCCGAACCTGCGAGGGCCTCGGCCCAGCGCAGGAGGTCCAACTGGGAAGGCGGGCCCACGGCGTGATCTGACATGGCTGAACCGTAGGCGCTGCGGTCGGCCGGCCCGCCGCTCCGGGTCAGAAGTCGACTGCCACCCAGCGCAGGACCGAGAGTTCGATCTCAGCAAGGTGGTCCTCGTCGGTGATCTTGTCGCCCGAGACGTCCCGTACGTAGAAGGCATCCACGACGTCCGAACCCAACGTCTGGACGTGTGCCCCCACGATGTTCAGGTCCAACTCGGCGAAGGCCCGGGTAATCCGGTACAGGACGCCGACACCGTCCGGACAGGTCACCTCCAGGACCGTGGCTGTCGCCGAGGTGAGGTTGTCCACCGTCATCCGCGGCCGGGCGGGCTTCGCTGCCAGCCGCACCGGGCGGTAGGTCCGGGACCTGTCCCCGAGGCGGGCCGACAACGCCAGACGACCCGCCAGGGCCAGGCGGATCTGGTCGGTGATCCGGGTCCAGTCAGGGTCACCGTCCGGGGCCGAACCGACCCTGAACACGGACAACGCCCAACCGTTCTCCGAGTGGGCTGAGGCATCGAGGACGTCGGCACCGTTGAGCGCCAGGACGCCCGCCGCCTTGGAGAAGGTGCCGGGCCGGTCAGGTGCCACCACTGTCAGCGTCCGACCCTCACCGCTCACCAGGAGCGAACCCTCCTCGAGCAGCAGGCGTTGCTCGGCATCCGGGAACGACCCACCGAGAACCTCGCCGACGTCACCGCCGGCCAGCACGTGGGAAACCCTGGAGACCAGCTCGTTGACCAGGCCGCCCTTCCACCTGCTCCACGCCGAGGGGCCCGTGGCGATCGAGTCGGCCTCGGTGAGGGCTCCCAGCAGGTGGAGTAGTCGGCTGTTGCCGACGGCATCGGCAACCATGGCAATGGTGCCGTCGTCGTCGAGGTCCCGACGCGTCGCCACGTCCGGGAGCAGCAGATGGTGCTGGATCATCGCCACCAGGGTGTCGACGTCATCGGCGTCAAAGCCCATGCGGGTGGCGATGGTCCGGAAGAGGACGACGCCCACCTCGGTGTGGTCACCCGGGTACCCCTTCCCGATGTCGTGGAACAGGGCACCCACCAGTAGGAGGTCCGGCCGATCCACCCTGTCGACCAGGCGTGACGCCTCGGCGGCGGCCTCCATGAGGTGCCTGTCGACGGTGAAGCGGTGATAGGCGTTGCGCTGGGGCCGGGACCTGCACGGCTCCCACTCGGGCACCAGTTGGACGAAGAGCCCCACGTGGTCGAGGTCCTCTATGACCTGCACAGCCGACGACCCGGTGGCCAGAAGGCCCACGAACAACTCCCTGGCCTCGTCCGGCCACGGAAGGCTGAGGGCCGGAGCGTGCTCGACCAGGCGCTCCAGGGACCCGCGCTGGATGTATGCGTCGTTCTCGGCAGCGACCTGCGCACACCTCAGCGTGAGGAGCGGATCGGTCAGGTCAACATCGTCGGTGAGCGCAAGGCGGCCGTCGTCCAGGACCAGGCCGGGCGCCACCTCCCGACGACGCAGGTTGGCAATGGCCCCCAGCGGTCCACGCCGGCGGACGGCCCGGGTGGTGCGGCGGGCCGCTCCCTCGCCTGTCCACGCGATCGTGCGGGCCGCTGCAGCCACCTCGGCCATGAGGACATCGGCATCAGCCAGGTCCAGTGCCGCCGCCACGTCATCCTGGAGCTCCAGCAGGAGGCGATCGGCCCGCTGCCCGGTGAGACGGTGCAGCTCGACGCGCACGGTCAGGAGCGTCTCGGCCGCTGCGGCCAGGCCCGCCGACTCGAACTCACGCAGGATCGGCAGGGTGGCCTGCTCAACCCAGAGAAGGCTGTGCACGTCGCGGAGCCCGCCCCGGGACTCCTTCAGGTCGGGCTCCAACAGGAACGCGACCTCTCCGAACCGGGCGTGACGCTCGGCCACCGATGCCTGCAGGTCGTCGAGGTGTCTGCGGGACCTGCCGGACCACTGCCGCAGTGCGGCGGCTGCCAGCTCGTTGGCCACCGTCGCGTCGCCGGCAACCGGGCGGGCCGCCAGAAGGCTGGTGGCCGTGTCCAGGTGCTCGGAAGCCACCTCCAGGAGCTGGGGCAGCGTCCCCACCTGATGCCCGAGTTTCAGGCCCGCATCCCAGAGCGGGTACCAGACCCTCTCGGCGACATCGGCCATGTCGAGGCCCCGCCGGTGCACGAGCACCACGTCAACGTCGCTGCCGGGGCACTGCTCCCGGCGGCCGTAGCCGCCGACCGCCACCAGGGCGGTACCCGGCGGCGGGTCGGCCGCCTCGAACACCTCAGCCAGGAACCCGTCGATCCGATCGGACAGCGCCCGGCAGAAATCGGGCCCCCGCAGCGACCGGTCCGCCAGGAGGTCGGTCGTGTCTAGAGGGGTCACCGGCCCGACGGTAGCGGCGGCGTTCAGGCCACGACGGGTTTCCCTCCGATTGAACAACGAGGGCCCAGCCTGCCGCCCGCAGGTCACAGCACTGTCACACGAATGTTCCGGGATCGTGAACAAGCCCTGTCAGGCAGGCCCGAACCGGAGCCTCAACCGGTGGTCCCACCGGCATGTCGACGGCGGTGCACGTATGCCTTTGCGGCGCCCCACTCGAGTCCCGGAACGCGCAGGTCCGGGTGGAGTTCGGCAAAGGATGCCGGAGAGAGGTCATAGGCGTCATCGGGGAAGAGGCGGAGTGCGTCGGCATCCCGCTGGACCGGGACCACCCCGGCGGCTGAGAGGACCGATGCGGGATATTTCACGGCGGCGCGCACCAGCGCCAGCGGCCCGGTCCGCTGCTCGTCGATGTCAGCGGACAGCAGGCCCCGGACGAGCGGACCCACCTCGTGGGCGGCAAGACGGCCGGCGTCGGCGACCGCATCGTCGTCGATGACCACTCCCTCGGACCTGGCGGTCACGCAGCGCTCGACCCAGCCCGGCAGGGCCACCACGATCCCGTCCGCAAGCCTGAGTGCCAGGCCGGCCAGACGGGCCTCGTCGTCGGCCATCTCAACGGTCTGCTCAGCCACCGTCCGGCTTCCCGCCATTCAGGGCCAGGTTCAGGTTGCCTGACCTGAGACCCTCCAGGTCCAGGGTGACATAGGTGTAGCCGGCGCCAGCCACGGCGGCCACCACCTCGGCACGGCGCTCCACGACGTCGGCCAGTCGATCCAGGGGGACCTCGATCCTGGCGGTCTCGTCAATGTGTCGGACCCGCAGGTCGTCGAAGCCCAGGCGCCGGAGGGCAGCCTCAGCCCTGTCCACCGATGTCAGGACGGCGACAGTCACCTCGGTGCCGTAGGGGACCCTCGAGGCGAGGCATGCCGCAGCGGGCTTGTCGGCGGTGCGGAGCCCCATCTCGCGGGAGTGCTGACGGACATCAGCCTTGGTAAGGCCGGCCTCCACCATCGGGAAGCTGGCACCGCGGTCAGCAGCCACGGTCTGGCCCGGTCGGTGGTCAGCGAGGTCGTCGACGTTCACCCCGAGGACCACGGTGGCCGCCTCGGACTCGGCAATCGGGACCAGCACGTCCATGAGGGCGTCCTTGCAGCGGCCACAGCGGTCGGGGTCGTTCACCCGGTACGCGGCGTTGGCCATCTCATGCGTCGCCACCTCCGACCAGCGCAGACCCCACTCATCGGCGAGGGCGGCGGCGTCGTCGCGCTCGTCGCCGGCCAGGGACGGTGACACCGCAGTCACGACGTGCACCCGGTCTGCACCGAGGGTGTCGTGGGCTACGCGTGCCAGGAACGCCGAGTCGGCGCCCCCGGAGAAGGCCACCACGACACGGCCGAGGTCCCGAAGGGACTGACGGAGGCGGTCCATGCCCGGACCGGCGACCTCCGCCCCGGAGACCACGGTCAGCGCCGCCTTATTCCGGCCAGGACGGTGTCCAGATCGGCCACCATCCCGGCGTAGAACACGCCGAACTCGCCGTAGACGGCCGACGCACGGTCATAGCGCATGGTGTAGACGACGTCCTTCAGGTCGTCGGGACGCTGCCCGAAGAGGGTCACGCCCCACTCGAAGTCGTCGACGCCGGTGGAACCGGTCACGACCTGCAGGATCCGACCGGCGAACTTGCGGCCCGAGGTGCCGTGCTCCATCATCAGATCGCGGCGGTCGTCATACGGCAGGGTGAACCAGTTGGCATCCACGTTGCGACGCTTGGACATCGGGTAGAAGCACCACGCCGGCTTGCCCTCGGGGGGCAGCACCGGGTGGAGCCTGGCCCGTCGCATCTCCTCGGGGAGGCCCTGGGAGTACTCGGAGAGTTCGGTCATCGACACATAGCTGTCGACCACCACGAGACCGGCGTTGGCGATGCGGGTCTGGAAGTCCCGGAGGCGCCACAGGTCCTCGCCCAGGACCATGAAGGCCAGATCGGCCTTGTGGCCCAGGATCGCCACGGTGACCACCTGGTCGCCGGCGGCGGTGGCTGCCGCCACGGCGGCCCGCAGCCTCCGTCGGTTCAGCGGCGGAGCGAACCTGGACCGGGGGATCCTGCAGAAGAGGTGGAGGACGCCGAGGCCGTCGGCTGGTGTCAGCGGATCGTTCATCGGAGGGATCCTACGGAGCCGGGCCGATCAGTCGCCGGTGTAGAGGTTGAAACGATCCCCACGGGCGAACCCAGCCAACTGCAGGTTGGCGACGCGGGCCGTCTCGACCGCGAGCGCCGACGGGCCACTGACCGCTATCAGGCAGGCGAAGCCGGCAGCCCACGCCTTCTGGGCCATCTCGAACGAGGCCCGACCGCTCACCCAGAGGCCAAGGTCACCCGCCGGCAGACGCTCATCCATGTACAGACGGCCAACCACCTTGTCGACCGCGTTGTGCCGGCCAATGTCCTCACGCAGAACCATGGGCTCACCGGTCCGGTCGAACGCAACTGCGGCATGCACCGCTCCGGTGGTGGTGAAGAGGGCCTGCCCGTCGATCCGGTCGGCCATCCCAGCCAGGACGTCGATGTCGAACGGTTCGGTATCGAGTGGGAGCAGTCGCTCCAGCAGGTCGCCTATGGCGACGGTCCCGCACACGCCACACGAGGAGGAGGCCGGACCCAGACGGGGCGTCGGCGCGGGGGCAAGGCCACCGGTATCGACCGTCACGTCGTTGTACTCGGACTCCGCAGCGGGCCCCTGTCCGCAGTAGCGGACGGAACGCACCGGTGCGTCGTGCAGGACCCCCTCCGTCACGCAGAAGCCGACGGCCAGCTCGAAGTCGTCGCCGGGGGTCCGCATCGTCGTGGCGATCAGCTCACCATCCAGGCGGATCGACATCGGCTCCTCGACAATCAACTCGTCGGGTACCCGACGGCTGCCCTGGGCGTCGACGCGCCGGGTCATCACCCTCGCTGTCCTGCCCCGGCTCACGGGCGTGTTCCATCCTGAGCGCGTGCGTCCATGGGCTCCAGTGAACACCCGTATCCGGTCGGACCGGTCGCCGGGCGCGCAACGGGCGCCCCGGAGGGCGCCCGTCGGTCCAGCGTCAGGTCCGATCCGTGGATCGGAGGACGTCTGCAGTGCCTAGAAGTCCATGCCGCCCATGCCGCCCATACCGCCATCGGCGCCGCCGCTCGGGGCGTCGGCGATGACCACATCGGTGGTGAGGAACAGTGCCGCGATCGAACCGGCGTTCTGGAGCGCTGAGCGTGTGACCTTGGCGGCATCGATGATGCCAGCGGCGATCAGGTCCTCGTACTCGTCGGTAGCGGCGTTGAGGCCGTTGGGGCCCTCAAGGTTGCGCACCTTGTCGACGACCACGCCGCCATCCAGACCGGCGTTGACCGCGATCTGGTGGAGGGGAGCCTCAAGTGCCTTGGCCACGATGCGTGCACCGGTCGCCTCGTCGGCGCCGAGACCCTCACCGGCGGCCCGGGCAGCGTCCTGGGCACGCAGCAGGGTGACGCCACCACCGGCGACGACACCTTCCTCGATGGCCGCCTTCGTGGTGCTCACCGCATCCTCGATGCGGTGCTTCTTCTCCTTCAACTCCACCTCCGTGGCAGCGCCGACCTTCAGGACGGCCACGCCACCGGAGAGCTTCGCCAGACGTTCCTGGAGCTTCTCGCGGTCGTAGTCGGAGTCGGTGTTCTCGATCTCGCCCTTGATCTGGGCGATGCGACCGGAGATCTCAGCCTCGTCGCCGGCGCCCTCGACGATGGTGGTCTCGTCCTTGGAGACCACGATCTTGCGGGCCTGGCCCAGCATGTCGAGCGTGACGGCATCGACCTTGAGGCCGACCTCCTCGGAGATGACCTGGCCACCTGTGAGGATCGCCATGTCCTGCAGCATCGCCTTGCGACGATCGCCGAAGCCGGGGGCCTTGATGGCCACCGACGTGAAGGTGCCGCGGATCTTGTTGACCACCAGGGTGGCGAGGGCCTCGCCCTCGACGTCCTCGGAGATGATGACCAGCGGACGGTTGGTCTGCATGACCTTCTCGAGGGCCGGGACCAGGTCACGGACCGCTGTGATCTTGGAACCCGCGAACAGCACGTACGGGTCCTCCAGGACAGCCTCCATGCGGTCGGGGTCGGTCACGAAGTAGGGCGAGATGTAGCCCTTGTCGAAACGCATGCCCTCGACCAGGTCCATCTCCATGCCGAAGGTCTGACCCTCCTCGACGGTGATGACGCCGTCCCTGCCCACCTTGTCGATGGCGTCGGAGATCATCTCGCCGATCTCGGTGTCGCCCGCCGAGATGGCGGCGACATTGGCGATCTGGCCCTTGTCGCTGGACACGTCCTGGGCTGATTCCCGGATGACGTCGACGGCGGCGGCCACCGCTGCCTCGATGCCCTTCTTGAGCGACATCGGGTTGGCGCCGGCTGCGACGTTGCGAAGGCCCTCACGGACCATTGCCCATGCCAGCACGGTCGCCGTGGTGGTGCCGTCACCTGCCACGTCGTCGGTCTTCTTGGCGACCTCCTTGACCAGCTCGGCGCCGATGCGCTCGTAGGGGTCCTCGAGGTCGATCTCCTTGGCGATGGACACGCCGTCGTTGGTGATCGTGGGAGCGCCCCACTTCTTCTCCAGGACGACATTGCGGCCCTTGGGACCAAGCGTGATCCGAACGGCGTCAGCCAGCTGGTTCATGCCATTTTCGAGCGACCGGCGGGCCGTCTCGTCGAACTTGATGATCTTTGCCATCAGTGGCAACCTCTCAGTGATCGGTGGACCGGTGGAGCGCGGGCGCGACCACTGGCACTCTCTTCATGCGAGTGCCAATCAAACCAGCGGATCGGCTGTTTTCCAACGTCTGGACCCGCCGGGCAGCGGGTCTCAAACCTCTCAGGAGCGTTGTCGGAGCCGAGGCGCTCAGGCTCCGGTAGGCACGCAGGTGCGGGGACTCAGCCCCCGGCGACAGCTGGCACGATGGCGATGGTGCCACCCTCCGGGACGGCGGTGTCCAGGCCATCCAGGAAGCGCACGTCGTCATCGCTCACGAAGACGTTCACGAAGCGGCGCAACGCGCCCGACTCGTCCAGGATCCGGCTGGTGAAGCCCGGGTGACCTGCATCCAGAGCCGCTATCGCCTCGCCAACCGTGCCGGCGTCAACCTCGACCTCGGGCTGTCCAGCGGTCAGCGGTCGGAGTGTCGTCGGAATACGGATGATCACGGCCATGGAAAAACCCTACCCACCCGGCCGGGGATCGCCCACCCACCGACCGCCCCGGGCCCGTCGGATGGCCGACCGCTATGCGTTCAGAGGCTGTCCAGTCGCTCCGCCACGGCCTCGGTGATGCACGCCGTCGTCTCGGTCCGGGCCCTGTCGATGCCGAACCGGTCCACCAGCGACACAACGTCGGCACGTGCCGCCGCCGCCTCGTCAGCACCGCCCACCACGACCAGCAGCGGCACGCCGGCCGCAGCGGCATACGCAGCCACCCCGCCGACGACCTTTCCCTGGAACGAGGTGGCATCCAGCCAACCCTCGCCGGTCACCACCAGGTCGGCACCGGCCACCAGCTCGTCCAGGCGAACCTCCTCGGCCACAAGGTCCACACCGTCGACCAGCTCGGCACCCATCGCAGCCAGGCCACCAGCCAGGCCACCAGCGGCCCCGGCCCGGTCCAGACACGAGACATCCGACCCGAAGCGTTCCAGGTACACCTGCACGAGTCGCTCCAGACGACCCGCCAGCAGGCGGACCTGCGCACTGGTGGCCCCCTTCTGGGGAGCGAACACCTCGGCGGCCTCCGTGAAGCGTGTCCTGACATCGCAGGCCACGAGTATCTCGACTCCGAGGTACCGCGCCACCGGACCCATCGCGTCCAGGGCGCCCAGACCGCCATCGGTCGTCGCCGAACCGCCCATGCCGACGATCACCCTCCGCGCCCCCAGCTCGACGGCATGACGGAGTAGTTCCCCGACGCCTGTGGTCGTGGCATCCAGTGGGCGGTTCTCGTCAGGGCCGCCGGCCAGCACCAGGCCCGAGGCCCGAGCCATCTCGACCACCGCCGTGCCGTCTGAGAGCCTCCAGCCGGCCGTAACCGGAGAACCCAGGGGCCCGGTCACCTCGGTGGTGCGGTCCGGACCTCCCAACACGTCCAGCAGGCCCTCGCCGCCGTCGGCCATGGGCACCTCGACGGCGGTTCCGTCCCGGGAGACAACCGCCGAGGCAATCGCAGAGGCCGCCTCTGCCGCAGACGCCGTGCCCCGGAACTTGTCAGGTGCGGCAACCACCCGCACCGGCCGACCTCAGTTGGACTGGATGCGCTGGTCGGAACCCAGGATCACCACGATGTGGGCGTTGGCCACACGCTCCTCGGCCTTGGCCGGAACCCCGACCCCACCCGTCGGCATCTTCTCCAGGAGGGAGGGGATCTCGCCGAAGTGTTCCACGATCCTGCGGGCATCGGCCTGGTACCCGTTGCGGTAGTACACCCGGGTGGTGCCGGTCTTGTCGGCGTTGGCCGGCGATTCCATGGTCCACCCCAGCGGGCTGAGCATGTCGGTCACCTTGCCGGCGGCGCCGGACACACCGGAACCGTTCGCGACGAGGATCTTCACCTCGTTGGGGTCATGGGTCGGCGTCGGGAACAACGCCACGGTGGTGGTCGGCACAGCCGAGGTCGGCGCCACGACATCCGCATCGTCGGGTTCCCCGGCGACGGGTTCGGTCGTCATGACATCCGGGTCGGCCGCTCCGGTCCCGGGATCAGCATCCGTCACGTCATCGGTGATCGCCGGAGCCGGCCTGTCGGCCGCCACGGGCGAGTCGTCCAGCCCCTTCCAGAGCAGAAGCAGGCCAATCGCCACGGCCACACCTATGAGAAGGGCAGCGCGCGGCGCTGCAGCGGCATTGCTGGGTCCAAGCCCCCCGCTCCTGGCGCCGGCGTTCATCGGTTGCCGTCGTCCTCGACCACTCTGGGTTCAATGCGTGCCCTGCGACGCCGGTCGCGTTGGCGCAGGAGCCGGCGGACCACCAGCGGGTCGTAGGACATGGCCTCGCCGTCCTCGAGAAGATCGGTAAGCAGGCTGTAGTAACGCGTCGCCGACAACTCGAACTGTTCACGGATCTGGACGTCCTTCGGAGAGGTAGCAGTCCACCACGATCGTTCGAAGTCCAGGATGTCACGGTCTCGCTGCGTCAATGCCACACGGTGATGATCGCCCACGGCGCGCGACGGTTCAAGTACCCCCGACAACGGATACCTCACGGGGGGGAGTATTGGTGGCCCACAGGACCCTGCAGAATCGATCCGACTACCATTTCGCCGCATCCCGCGAGTGGAGGTCCAGAGCGTGATCCGATCAACTACGGCGATGATCCTGGCAGTATCCGTCCTGGCTGCAGCCTGTGGCGGCGGGGGCCAGACCTCCGGCGATAGTGGAGGCCCTGACGCACACATCAGGGTCAACATGACCGAATACGGCTTCGGTTCGGACGTCATAGAGGTCAGGGCCGGGCAGACGGTGGAGTTCCTGCTGAAGAACAGCGGTGACCTGGACCACGAGTTCATGATCGGGCGTGAGGTGACGGCCACCATGGGCGGCATGGCGACCGGTTTCGAGCATGACTTCTTCGAAGGCCTGATGCCGATCGTCGACCCGCCGGAAGCTGTCATGGACATGGAATCCATGGACATGGGCATGGACGACATGGACATGGACGACATGGACATGGACATGGACGGCCACGATGACCACCACCACGGCTTCATGGTCGTCCTCGCCCCCGGAGCGACCGCCAGCCTCACGGTGACGATCCCGGACGACGCCGTGGGCGACTGGGAGATCGGCTGCTTCCGGGACAAGGGCACCCACTGGTCCTCGGGAATGCGTGCCGAGCTGAGGATCACGAGCTGAACCAGTCGGAAGTAGGGCAGCGATGCTGCCGG
>Ga0209089_10002745_pt1 | contig 15368 bp, 16 predicted proteins | sample ArcticOcean_MG_C_FD_187431 | JGI IMG/M metagenome (GOLD analysis project Ga0209089, IMG submission 187431) | Marine microbial communities from western Arctic Ocean - ArcticOcean_MG_CB2_150 (SPAdes) (version 2) | ecosystem: Environmental > Aquatic > Marine > Oceanic | place: Arctic Ocean: Canada... | reverse complement strand
TTTTTTTTTTTTTTTTTTTTTTTTTTTTTTTTTTTTTTTTTTTTTATTTTTTTTGTTTTTTTTTTTTTTTTTTTTATCTTTTTTTTCTTTTTTTTTGCTAGTTTTTTTTTATTTTTTTTCTTCATTGAGATTGATTCTATTTATATATAGCAAATATTAACTATATATATAGTCTCTACGATTGCTTGGTATAGCTTTGTAATTTTTTACAATCTGAAGTTGGTAAACTAAAAGATCGCGATAAGTAAAGGCTAACGAGCAACTTGCGAGGTAAAATTCCCACATTTTGCAAAAATGTTCAGAATACATTTTTTTTGCTTTTTCCCTGTTTTTTAAAAATCTATCTAACCATGCTTTTAAAGTTTTGTCGTAATGGTAAATTAAACTTTCCATATCTGCCAATACTAGCCCTGTTTTTTCAACAGCACTTATTAGATCGCTACCACTGGGGACTAAACCTCCAGGAAAAATATACTTTTGAATAAACGGTTGAGGTGGTTCTTTAGGTTCCGTAGATCCTATTGTATGAATTAAACTCAAGCCATCATCGGTCATTAAGTCGTTTATTTTTTTAAAAAAAATTTTATAGAATTTTCTACCTACGTGCTCCAGCATACCTACAGAAACAACTCTATGAAAACTTCCTTTTAAATGTCTATAATCTATAAGTTCAAAATGACACTGATTATCTATTTTTAATTCTTTTGCTTTTGCTATGCAGTATTTATATTGATTCTCACTTAAAGTAATTCCTGTTACTTCACATTCAGATTGCTTTGCTATTTCAAAGCACATACTTCCCCAGCCACAGCCAATATCCAAAACTCTATGACCAGGATGTAAATTTAATTTTTTAATTATATGATTAATTTTATTTTGCTGAGCTTCTTCAAGAGTTTCGTCTAATGACTTCCAGTATGCACACGAATATTGGCGGTGTGCTTTATCTAAAAATAAATCATACAAATCTTCGCCTAAGTCATAATGGTGTGCTACATTCTTTTTTGATTTTAATGGCAAATTGTAATTTGTAAAAAATCTCCAAATATGAAGAATTTTTTTTATAAAATACCCTGATGAGTTAATCTCACTTCTTCCTAAATTTTCAAAAGTTAGATTCAAAAAATCAAATAAAGAACCATTTTCGATTTTTATATCTCCATTCATGTAGGCTTCTGGAAAAGAAAGGTCAGGATTAATTAACAATTTCCAGTTTAATTTTTTATTTAAAATTTTTAATGTAAGTGGCTTGTTAAGATCTGGATTGCCACAAATAAATTTTTGGCCCAAATAATCAATTAAAACTATTCCGCCCTTTTTATAAATCTTTGAAAATAATCTTGCTACTAACATAATTATGCTGCTATTTTTTCTGTGGAAAAAAATCTAATTTTTTTAACTTAGCTAAAAGTTCTTTTTGATCATTGTCTGAAAGCAAAGCCAATGGTGGTAGAACTACCTTAAATTTTTTATCTTCTATTGACATAAAACTATGAAGCCCAGAAATTAAATTATAATTATCAAATATACTGCGGATCAAACAAAGTCTTTCATTAAATGTTTGTTTTTTTTTGCTATCAAAGTCATCATAAACTTTACGGGCCAAGACTCCAGTAACGTTACATACTGCTGAAATAATACCACTACATCCCAATTCAAGTCCCTTTAGTAGTTTTGTTTCTGATCCAGGAAAAATTAAAAAGTTTTTAATTTTAAGTTTTTCATATAAATTGTAACTGCTATCTTTAACGCCTACAATTTGTTCAGGAAAATCATTAACTAGTTTCTCAATTATTTCTGTACTAAATTTGTAATTAAATAACTTTTCAAAATTGTATAGAATTATATTAATTTGTGGAACTTTTTGTATTAAATTTTTAAAAAAGGAATATGCACCGTCATCACCAAACTTATAGTAAGCTGGTACACCTAAAAGAAATTTATTTATTCCGTTATCTAAAGTGTGTTTTATTAATTCAACATTTTCATGTAATGAATTATTCCCTGTTCCAATAATAAAATTGTCTTTATGTTTGCTGTGTTTCAGCCTAGATATTAAAGTTTTTTTTTCGTTTGAAGAAATTAATTGTGCCATTCCTGTGGACCCAAATATGACCACTCCATGCAAGCCATTTTCTATAATTTTTTCTGCATGTTTAATTGTAGAGTCTACGTCTAGGGATAAATCATTATTAAAAATGGACATTGATGCTGCGTAAACTCCTGGCTTTATTGTCATGTTTCAACCTCTTAAGTTATTTGTTCATCTAAAATTATATAAAATTGAAAAGTGTGTAAAGCATTACTCTCGGTAAAATCTAATAAATTAAAAAATTTAATAATGTTGATTGGTGATATTCGCTTATAAACAAGTTTTTATTAATTTTATTAGCTAAAATCTGTTTTAATTATCAAATCTTTGGCCTCGGTTAATATTTGACTTATTTTGGTGCTATTGACATCCTTGTTTAGATCGGGATGGAGTTTCATTTGTAATTTTTTAAAGTTTGACATAACTTTTTCTTTACCATCTCCTGGGTTGCAATCTAAAATAGAATAAGCTTCTTTTAAGCTTATGCTGCTAGATCCTGGTGAAAAATTAGTTCCCGAAGTATATGAAAATCTGCCTTGTTGCCTTAATCTATTGAGTAAACGAAAAAGCATAAGAGCTTTAAAAATTGACATTCCTGAACCTAACTTTATTAAAGGAAGCAGTATTAAAAGTAATGGCGCAGCCAAAATAACCCTTCCTGCTAAAACTAGAATAACTCCTATAAAAAGTGAAAGTATTACAATAAGAAATCTTATTTTTTTTGAAATTTTTCGTGTATTTGCTTTAGCAAATGAAGACAATGCTAAGACAAAAACAATAAAGATAATTATACCCAAAAAGATTAAGTTCATATATTAATGTTTTCTCAAATGAATATACCAAAACTAAGAAAAGAAAAAACTGTCAAAACGTATCACGGCTGTGAGTTAATAGATGAACATGCCTACGTAGATCAAGCAGATATATTAACTGTTCTTAAAAAACCAGAAAATCTACTTCCTGAAGTAAAGAAATATATAGAAGAAAATAATAAATTTTCTGAAGAATATTTTGAAGACTCTAAAAATATTCAAAAAAAATTATTTGATGAAATAAAAGGAAAAATTAAATTGGAAGATACTTCCTTAAAATTCAAAGACAAGAATTATTGTTATTGGTCTAAGACTGAAATTAAAGGAAATTATGGTAAAAAAATAAGACAAATGATAGATGAATCTCAACCAGAAGAAGTCTACTTTGATGGCGATATTGAAAAAAAAAAATGTGGATCAGAATACTTTGGTCTTGGAGCTGTAAGTGTTTCGCACTCAGATGAATTATTGGGATATTCCTTGGACTTAAAAGGTTCTGAATACTACACAATTTATATTCGCAATATTTCAACTAAAGAAAATCTAGAAGACCAAATTGAAAATACAAGTGGTTCTATTACTTGGTCGCTTGATAGTAAATCTTTCTTCTATTCTAAATTAGACAAATTCCATAGACCAAGAGAGATCTATAAGCATAAGTTAGGAACTTCTGTAAAAAATGATGAACTAATATTTAAAGAAAAAGATGAAACTTTTACTTGCGGAGTCAACTTAAGCTCTGACGAAAAATATTTTATTATCTCAACAAGTGATCATATTACAACAGAAGAATATTTTTTTTTAGTCGATGAAGAAAATATAAGGCCAACCTTATTTAAAAAAAGAGAAAAAGATGTCCGTTACTCAATCGATAGTTGGAAAGATTATTTTTATATACATACTAATAAAGATGCTAGGGATTATAGGATATTAAGATGTAAAACAGATAATACTAAAAAATTAGAAGAATTTATTTCTGCAAAAAAAGAAACAGTAATTGGAGGTCTGGATTTTTTAGAAGATTATTTTCTAAGAAGTGAAAAATCAGATGCTATACCAAAACTCTATGTGCGAAATATTAAAACTAATCACGAAGAAGAAATAATTATTCATAATGAAACTATAGGTTCTCCAGGGGCAGCTTTAATGCAGAAAGATACAAATACTACAAAGATTAGAGTTAGCTGGGAAAGCATGGCAACCCCTGGAAGAATTTATGAATATGATATTATTTCTAAAGAAAAAAAATTAGTAAAAGAAGTTCAAATTCCATCTGGACATAATCCAAATAAATATATCACTGAAAGAATAAAAGCTAAATCTCATGATGGAAGAATGATTCCCATTACACTTGTCAGAAGAAAGGATGCAAAACAAGATGGAAAAACAAAACTATTACTTTACGCATATGGAGCTTATAAACATAGCATTAGCCCTACCTTTAGTGCATCACGCTTTTGTTTAGTTGATAGAGGAATAACCTTTGCAATAGCCCATGTAAGAGGTGGTGGTGACTTAGGTGATATTTGGCACGAAGAAGGAAAAAAAAAATTAAAAAAAAATACTTTTATAGATTATATATCGTGTGCAAATCATTTAGTTCATAAAAAATATACTTATAAGGGAGGAATTTGCTTTTATGGAGGGTCGGCTGGTGGACTTACTGGTGGAGCTGTAGCAAATATGGAACCAGAATTATTTTTCTCTATGCTGCTTTTGGTTCCGTTTGTCGACACTTTAACTACTATGCTAAACGATAAACTTCCTCTAACACCAGCTGAGTGGGAGCTTTGGGGCAATCCTATAAAAAGCAAGGAATATTTTGATTATATTTTATCTTACTCTCCTTATAATAATATAAGAAAAACTTCCTATCCCTCTATGTTAGTTACGACTTCATTATTTGATAATCGTGTTTTGTATTCTGAGCCTGTCAAATATATTGCTAAACTTAGAGACCTAAAAACCGATAAAAATTTACAACTACTTAAGTGCAAAATGGAAGCCGCAGGACACGGAGGAATGTCGGGACGAGATAATGCAATAACCGAGCTTGCAGAAGAATATAGTTTCATTTTAAAAACTGCAGAAATAAAAGAATAAAACCCCCTTGAATTAAAAGCATCCCTTACTTGTAAATCCCACAATCACTTTGTTTTTATTAATTTCAAATACTCTTTCACAAGTAATGTTATATTTTTTTTTAATATATGTAAAAAACTTAGATCCTGTATCATTGTAAGTAATTTCATCTGGGTTACCCATAACTATTTTTAATTCAGATTCAGGCTGCTGCAGAAATTTACTTAGCTTCTTATTTTCTTGTTTTATTGTCTCTTGAGATTTTTTTTCAATGGTTTGGCAGCCACTCAATACTAAAAAAAATAAGAAAAAATAAAATGTTTTCATGGTACAACTTAACATAGAATACCATATTTTTTATATACGTATATAAACTCTCAAGTTGTATCTTTGCGTATTATACACAAACATTAAACTTATTTTGTTGTGACTTTTAGTAAAATATTTATTAGTGTTCATAATTAAACGTTAACTTTAGGAGAAAATATACATGATGGATAAATATTTTAACTATAGAAAACATAAAACGGATTTTAAAACAGAGGTAATAGCTGGAGTCACAACTTTTCTGACGATGGCTTATATTATGTTTTTAAACCCGGTTATACTCGCTGATGGTGGGTTTGACTTTGGTGGTGTTTTCACAGCTACAGCCTTGGCTAGTGCCTTGGCTTGTTTTATAGCTGCATTTTATGCCAGAACATGGCCTGTTGGTCTTGCGCCAGGAATGGGAATTAATGCATTCATAGCTTATGGAGTTTGTTTGGGTATGCAATATACTCCTGCTGAAGCACTTGGAGCTGTTCTTGTTGCCGGTGTTGTGTTCTTAATAATTTCATTAACTCCAATTAGAGCCTGGCTTATTAACTCAATTCCAAAAAGTTTAAAATTAGGAATTGGTGCAGGAATTGGATTGTTCTTAGCAATTATTGGTTTTCAATTAATGGGACTTACTTCTGATAATCCAGTTGTTCTAGTTCAGCTTGGTGACCTTTCTAATCCGTTACTTCTTTTGGGTGCAGGTGCATTTATATCTATGATCGTAATGGAAAAAATGAAAATTAAAGGAAATATAATTATTGGAATTGTTGCCTTTAGTATCATTGCTTGGGTTTTTGGTTTTGCTAAGTTTAATGGTGTTGCTTCTATGCCGCCTCCAATGACTCACTTATTTGCATTTGATTTAGGTGCTGCGCTTTCAGCTTCAATGGTAACAGTAATATTTACTCTGTTTTTCATTGACTTCTTTGACACTGCAGGAACCCTAACAAGTGTTGCAAATGTTTCAGGAAAAATTGGAAGTAATGGTAAAATAGAAGACATTGATAAAGCAATGTTGTCAGACAGTGTATCTACTGTTGCTGGTGCTGTAATGGGTACTACTACAGTTACTACATATGTAGAATCAGCAGCTGGAGTTAAAGCTGGTGGACGAACAGGAATGACATCACTTGTAATAGGATTATTATTCTTATTAATGTTATTCTTTGCGCCGTTAGCAACAAGTTTACCTAAAGAGATAGATGCTGCTGCACTTATATATATATCAACTTTATTTGTTCGTAATATTAAGGACATTGAATGGGATGATATTGGTGAAGCTGGTCCTGCTGTCTTAGCAATGATAGCAATGCCATTTACTTATTCTATTTCAAATGGAATAGCTTTAGCGTTTGTTTCTTATGCTGCTATTAAAATTTGCACAGGAAAAACAGATGTTAATCCAGCTATTTGGGTAATTGCTGTATTAAGTCTTATAAGCTTTTACGTAGCTTAATAAATTAATTATTGAAATATAAAAGGGCCAGATCTATCTGGCCCTTTTTTTATTTGCTGTGTTTTTTTTTGATATCTTCAATTGTAATTTCCTCGTAGTGCTCAAATGGTTGAACTATCCAAGGATCATCAGTTAGACGTACCGCACAATAATCAGGTTCAAAAGTAGATTTTTTTTTTTTCCATAACGTGGCTGTTTTTATATCTTCAATTTTGCCTTTTAAAGGTTTGTAATTTTCTAACCAACCAATGCTTTTGTTAAGAGTAATTCCTGTATCTGATAAATCGTCACACAAAAGTATTCTTCCAGCAACATTTGTAATTGAGCTCATCTCGCGAGAAAATACTATATCTCCTTGCTCGTCTTCAACTCCCTTACCAGAGTAGGACTCAACTGCGAGATACGCACATTTTAATTTAAAAAGTCTGCTTAAAACATCAATCATTGGGGCTGCGCCACGCATAATACCAACTAATAATGTTGGTTGGTATTTACTTTCCTCAATACTTATTGCCAACTTTTCAACAATATTATTATATTCTTCCCAAGAAACAATTAATTTTTCTGACATATTAATTCTGCTATCATAATCAAAAAAAAATAATTAAAAAGGAGAAAATTTATGTCTAAAGGATATTGGTTAGCAACTTATAAAAAAATTGAAAATAAAGATAATCTTGGAAATTACGCAGCAAAAGCAACTATAGCGATAAAAAGTTATGGTGGAAACCCTCTGGTAAGGGGAGGTAAATATAGATGCCTTGAGGGAAATGATTTTCCAAGAACTGTAATTTGGGAATTTCCAAATTATGATTCAGCAGAAAAATGTTATAACTCCAAGGAATATCAAGAAGCCTGGAGCTTAGCAAAAAATTCAACTGATAGAAATCTACAAATTGTTGAAGGAGTTTAATGACTCTCTTTTTTGTTCTTCTGATTAAAATAATATCTAATAAATCCAAAAGTAATTGCCAGTAAAGCTAAAATCAACCAGTTATATTTATTTATCCAAACAAAAGAAGCGTGCCCACTTAGCATTGTAAAAAGAACTAATAAAGTCATAACATTATTATGCACGCTACGTGTTTTGGCTTGAGTGGATAAGTTTAAGTCAAGTTTTGTTTTATTTAAAGCTGAAGAAGTAATATTTTTTCCATTAGGTATAATTATAAAAAAAACATTAAAAAACATTATACAACCTAAAATAATACCTACAGATAAAAATGCAAATCTAGCTCCATAAACTTTGGTTAAGCCGAATGCAATTGTTGTTCCAATTATTAATAATATAATTGGAAAAATTATTTTATAATTTATTAACTTAGATTTACAAATAAGATCATATATTGACCAAGATCCTATTATAGAGAAAACTGAAATACCCACTCCCATTAAAGGAGTAACATTTATATTAACTCTACTATCCATCATTAAAATTTTTGCATTTGCATAATAAATAATGATTAATAGTAAAATTCCAGTAATAAACGTTAAATAACTTTGCCACTTAAATATAATTAAATTTTTAGGAATCTCCTTGGGAGCTCCATGAAACCTAGTTAGTTTATAGTAATAACCGCTATGTTGAAGAATTCCTTCAGCTTCCACTTCTTTATTTTCTAAATTTTTTTTTAATCTATTATCAAGATAATTAAATAAAAAAGAATTTCCTACCCAAGTTATTGCAAAAAAGACATGGCCCCACCTTAACAAAAAAGTTAGCCACTTGAGTATTAAAGGTGATAGTTCCATTTTAATATTTCACTTTATCCTTTTTTTTATCCCACAGATCAAATGCTTTCAAAGCTTCATCTCTCATCATTTGATGCATTTGGATTTTTCGATCTTCAATAGTTTTATTAAGCTCTTCATAAATCATCGAATCAGAAAAATCAATTTTCTGTGCATCGCTTCTAGTGTTGGCATAATAAATTTTATTTATACGAGCCCAATAAATAGCAGATAAACACATGGGACATGGCTCACAAGTTGTGTACAAATCACACTCTTCCAAACTAAAGTTAACTAAACTTTTACATGCCATACGAATTGCTACAATTTCTGCATGCGAAGTGGGGTCATTGGTCAGAGTTACTGTATTAAAACCTTCAGAAATGATTTTGTCATCCTTAACAATCACTGCGCCAAATGGTCCGGTACCACTATTAACACTTTTAATTGAAAGCTCAATTGCCCGCTTCATAAACTTATTGCTCATATTTTCCTTTTTAATTTATTAATACTCATTAAAATTTTCTCTGGTGTTGCTGGGGCATTAAGCTCTGGAATTAAATTATAATTTGCTATGGATGCTATAGCATTTTTAATTGCAAAAAAAACTGACATTGCGTTCATTAATGGAGGTTCTCCCGTTGTCTTTGATTTATTTATTACATTTTCAGTATTTTTTCCCTTCTTAAATATTTCTACATTAAATCTTTCTGGCATATCACTAACAGCTGGAATTTTATAAGTTGATGGTGAATGAGTGGTAATTTGACCATTAGATTTCCAGTTAACTTCTTCCATGGTTAACCACCCCGCCCCTTGAACAAAGCCTCCTTCTATCTGCCCAAGTTCAATCGCTGGATTAATAGCTTTGCCAGCGTCATGAAGAATATCTGCTTGTATTATTTTATTTTCCCCAGTTAATACATCAATTATTACCTCACTAACAGCTGCTCCATAAGCAAAATAAAGAAAAGGTCTTCCTTTAAAATTCTTTCTATCAAAGTGTATTTTTGGTGTCGCATAAAAACCTGATGATGATAATGAAACTCTATTTAAATACGCCTCTTTGATAAGTGAATTAAATTTAAATGTTTTTTCTTTAAATTTAACCATCCCATTTTTGTATATGCCCCCACTATTTTTGATTTTATATTTACGTTTTACATATGCTGCTAAATTTATTTTTATTTTAGATATTGCGTTAATTGCTGCAGCACCATTAAGATCTGTTGTGCTAGAAGCTGCACTAGCGCTGGTATTAGGAACTTTATCAGTTCGGGTAGCTGATACTTTAACTTTATTAAAAGGCAACCCTAGTTCATTTGCAGCTAGTTGTGCAATTTTGGTATAAGTCCCTTGTCCCATTTCAATCGCACCAGTATTAATATGTACACTACCGTCGTTACAATAAATATGCACCAAAGCACCTGCTTGATTTAAATGCCAAGTTGTAAAACTTATTCCAAATTTTACAGGAGTAAAAGCAATCCCTTTTTTAATATACTTATTTTCTTTATTAAATTTTTTTATGCTTAATTGTCTACTTTTATAATTAGAAGATTTTAAAAGCTGGTCAAATATTTCTTGAATAACATTATCTTCAATTTTCATATTATAGTGAGTGATATTTTTTTTCTTTTTTTGATAAAAATTTCTACGTCTTACTTCAGCAGAGTCTTTTTTTAATGAACTGGCAATATTATCTATGATGTTTTCAATTACCATCATGCCTTGATTTCCTCCAAAGCCTCTAAAGGCTGTATTAGAGGCGGTATTAGTTTTGCATAAATAATTTTCTACTATTATATTTTCAAGATAATAGGCATTATCAATATGTAGTAATGCTCTATCGTTTATTGCTCCTGACAAATCTGGAGATATTCCGCATCTAGACACAAGTTTTAATTTTAAACCTTTAATAATACCAAGCTCATCAAAACCAACTTCATATTCTGAATAAAAATCATGTCTTTTTCCTGTTATAATTATATCGTCATCACGATCCATTCTAAGTTTAACTGGATGTTTTGTTTTTTTTGCCAGCAAAGTACATATTGCAGCAAATATAAAAGATTGAGTTTCTTTACCACCAAACCCTCCACCAATTCTTCTGGTTTCAACGGTAATGGTATTACTTTTTTGATTAAGCATTTTTGCTAAAATTTGCTGTGTTTCACTGGGATGTTGTGTAGATGAAAATACTTTAAAATCATTATCTTCTTGTGGAACAACAAAAGCTGTCTGGCCTTCAAGTGCAAAATGCTCTTGGCTGCCAGTAGTAAAATTTCCTTCCAAGCGATTTGTTGAGCTTTCTATTGCTTTAATCGCTTCACCTTTTTTTATTATTTTTTCTTTTAAAACGAATGACTTTTTCTTTAATGCTTCTTTGATAGTTGTGATTGGTTTAAGATTTTTATAACTTATTTTTGCTTTTAAAACTGCTTTTCTAGCTAGTTCAGTTGTTTTTGCGGCAACCGCAAATAATGGTTGCCCGTAGTATTCGGCTATTTTTGGAAAAATTGGGTCCCCTTCATATACTGGACCAACATCATTTCTTCCTTTAATATCTTTTGAGGTTACTACTGCAATTACTCCTTCACTTTTAATAACTTCATTTAGATTAATTTTTTTTATTATTGCATGAGCTTTTTTACTCCATCCTATAGCTCCGTATAAAGTTCCAGCTGGTTCGGCAATGTCATCAATATAAAGAGCTCTACCACTTACATGTTTTTCTCCGCTTTCATGGGGTCTTGCTTCAGTAATAAAATTTTCTTTTTTCATCTTACGCATATAAACCTATTATTTTCTTTTTCTTTATTTCGGCACCGCATTTTTCAAGTAAGTTTTTTGCAACTTCCATCCTATATAATCCACTAGCTCGCATATCACTAATGGGATTAAAATCTTTTTCTAGCGCCACTTTAGCTTTGTTAAAAGTTTCTTCATTTACCATAGATTTTAAAAGTACTTTTTCACAAAAAATTGCCCTTTTAGGTATTGCTGCCATACCCCCGTATGCAACTCTTACATTTTCAATTTTATTTTTTATTATTTCTAAATTAAATGCTGCGCAGACAGATGAAATATCATCATCGAATCTTTTGGACACCTTGTATGCCTTGAAAGTATTTTTTTTATACAAAGGAATTCTGACTGAATGGATGAATTCACCTTTTTTAAGTTTTGTTTTACGATAATTGATAAAAAAACTATCGAGAAATAAAACCTTGGTTTTCTTTAAATCTTCTAAAACAACCTGGGCATTTAGTGATAATAATAAAGGCAAGCAATCGCCAATTGGCGATGCAGTGGCAATGTTTCCAGCGACTGTCCCTACGTTTCGGATTTGTGGTGACCCATACCGTTTCAAAATTTTTGTAAAATCTGGGTAGTATTTTTTTATATAATACTCGAGATCAATTAAAGGAGTTGATGCTCCTATTTCGATATACTTGTTATTATTTTTTATGTAGTTCAATTCACTAATTGAACTCATATAAATAATTGAATTAATATCTTTTCTTTCTTTGGTAATATTAAGAGATAAATCAGTACCTCCACTCATAAAATTTGCATTGATATTTTTTTTAATTATTTTTTTTAATTCTTTCACATATCTAGGAGCAAAATATCTTTTATCATTTTTATATATTTCAATACTTTTATTATTTATTCTTTTAATAAGTTTAATTGTATTTTTTATATTTTTACTAAAATGGTCGATTTTACTTTGACTTTTTAATTTTTTAGCTGCTTTAATAATTGGTTTATAACCAGTACAACGACACAAATTGCCGGCGATTGAATCTTTAATTACATCCTCTTTGAAGTTAGAATACTTTTTAAACATTGAAAATAATGCCATAACAAAACCTGGTGTACAAAAACCACACTGACTTCCGTGACATTTTACCATTGCTTCTTGAACTGGATGTAGTTTCCCATCTTTCGAAATTAAATCTTCAACAAGTATAAGTTGTTTTCCTTGTAGAGTTGGTAATAAAGTTATACAGGAATTTATAGCTCTATAATTCATCTCATCATTTTTTAGATCACCTATTACAATTGTACATGCTCCACAGCCTCCTTCAGCGCAACCTTCTTTGGTTCCAGTTTTTTTTAATTTTGTTCTTATATAATTAAGTAAAGTTTCATTAGGATCTGGGTTTTTAACCTCAATAATCTGATCCTCATGAACAAAGCTGATACAATTAGAAGTCATTAGCTTCCTCGATAAGTAGAATAACTCCATGGAGAAACTAAAAGCGGAACGTGATATTTTTCTTTTGGATTTGAAATCCCAAATTTAATTGAAACTTCATTAAGAAAATTTGGACTTTCTAATTCTGGTATTTTTTTAAAGTATTCTTCGACATAAAAAATTAATTCATAGTTTCCAATTTTAATTGGCTCAATTAAAGCTTCGTTCGGTCTACCATCGTTGTTTAAAATGACAGATTTAACTTTTTCTCTTTTTTCTGAAATAAAATAAACATCAACTTTCATACCTTTCGCAGGTTTTCCAGAATATGTATCCAAAGCATGTGTTGTTAATTTAGTCATAAAATATTAATACTATAATATATATATTAACTAAATAAATGTTTAATAAAATAGAGAAGTTGTCTGAAACTGAATTTGTCAAAGCTTTTGGTAATATTTTTGAAAATGCCAATTGGATTGCTAAAAAACTATATAAGCAACCCTTTGTGAACTTTCAGGACCTAGTCAAAAAAATAATTTTTATATTTGAAAAGGCTAACAATCAAGTTCAATTAGAGATTCTTAACTCTCACCCTGATCTTGCTGATAAGATAAAGATTGGCTCTTTGACTCCAGACTCAAATGAAGAACAAAGTAATGCTGGATTAAATCAGTGCAACGAAAAAGAATTTAGTGATTTTAAAAATTTAAACTTAATATATAAAAAAAAATTTGGATTTCCTTTTATAATTGCTGTGAAGGGAAAAAATAAAATAGAAATATTAGCTAATTTCAAAAAAAGAGTTTTGTCTAATAAAAAGGTTGAATTCGATGAAGCAATAAAACAGGTAAAAAAAATTGCTAATTTTCGTTTAGAAGAATTAAAAAATAAATATAGTTAATAAGAAACTTCAACGGGATCAATTGATCTCCACATATACCAGGTGAAAACAGTTCTATAACCTGAATGAAGTTTAGATATTTTTTCTAAAAATTTCTTACTAGGTGGGTATGATGTTTTGTAATTTAACGAAATAGCTCTAAGCAATCCAATGTCAGCTGTGGGATACATATCCGCTCTATTTAAATTAAACATTAAAAACATTTGTGCACTCCACACCCCTAAACCTTTTAAACGTATTATATAATTTATAGCGTCATTATCATTCATTTTTTTAAGATTTTTAATATTAAAAGATTTATTTTTAAAGTTTTTCGCAATATTTTTTAAGTAAGATACTTTTTGGCGTGAAAGACCGGCACTTTTTAAAGTTCTGCTTGGTAATTTTAATACAGTTGTTGGATTTATTTTTTTTTTACACTTTAATTCAAATTTTGCCCATATTGAATCAGCGGCTTTAACACTTATTTGTTGACCTACAATTGTTCGGCAAATAGATAGGAAGGGTCTACCTTTTGTCGTTAAAAAACCTTTGTTATATTTTTTAATTATTTTTCGAAATACTGGATCTCTTTTAGATAATATTTTTTTTGCTTTATTCCAGTATAGTGGAGATTTTTTCATTGCTGTCTAGGTAATGTAATGGGTTTTTTTAATTGATATTCTCTAACAAATATTATGGCAGATGAAATAACAATTAAACTTGCACCTGATAAAGTATAAATAGTAGGACTTTCATTAAAAAAATAAAAACCAAAAATAATAGCAAAAACTAGTGACAAGTACTTCAGAGGTATTGTTAAAGAGACTTCGGCTAATTTATAACTTTGAGTTAACAGTAGATTGGCTATACTTCCAAAAAGTCCTATTAAAATTAATAGGCTTAATTCATATAATGTTGGAAAAACCCAGCCCCCAAATGGTAAAGTTAAAAGACCCATAGTGCCGGAGCAAATCGAAAAGTAGAAAGCAATTAAATAAATAGGCTCATTAACTAAAGTTAATTTTCTTATAAAAATAGAAACACTTGCAAATCCTAAAGTAAATATTACTGGGTAAATATAATAAAAATTTAGATTATCAAATCCTGGTTTCGAAATTATAAGAACTCCAATAAATCCTAATCCTACTGCAATCCATCTTTTAGCTTTTATTTTTTCACCTAAAAATAAAATTGAAAATATAACTACCCAAATTGGTCCTGAAAATGCCATTGAAGTCACTTCGGCTAATCCTAAATTTCTAATTCCAACAAAAATAGCATACATAGCAATAGCCCCCCAAAAGCTACGATGGAAATGCAGGCTGATATGTTTTGTTTTATAAAAATCTTTAAAACGACTTCTCGGTATCAAAAAAAATATTGGAATTAAGCCAAATAAAGCTCTACTGAACATTACCTGCCCAACTGCAAAATCAGTAGCAGTTATTTTAATAAGACAATCCATAAACGAGAAAAATAAAACGCTTAATATCATGCAAAGTGCACCAAGATGGTTTTGATTTTTGATCATTCTGATAAATTAATTTATATTTAACACTAAATTAAAAAAAATTATGCAAATATTTATAGGTGGAATTGGTTGCTTTTGGGATGAAACTGAATATCAAGGAATTCCTGGTATTATTTCGACAGAATGTGGGTATTGTGGTGGAAAAGATTCAACAACAACTTATGAACAAGTTTGCGGTGGAGACACTGAACATATAGAAGTTGTAAAAGTTAATTTTGATTCTAAAATAATTTCTTACGAAGATGTTGTAAGA
>Ga0209089_10002732_pt1 | contig 15399 bp, 18 predicted proteins | sample ArcticOcean_MG_C_FD_187431 | JGI IMG/M metagenome (GOLD analysis project Ga0209089, IMG submission 187431) | Marine microbial communities from western Arctic Ocean - ArcticOcean_MG_CB2_150 (SPAdes) (version 2) | ecosystem: Environmental > Aquatic > Marine > Oceanic | place: Arctic Ocean: Canada... | reverse complement strand
CATTTTTTGCCGTTGAAAACTCCTTAATACAGCATTAACTAACCCTTTTGCCCATTTACGATTAAGGCCATTGACGGCGGAAACTGTTTCATTGACCACAGCATGCTCTGATATTCGCATATACATCAGCTGGTAAATACCACAGGCGATCAGACCTTGAACTTCTAAATCTTTTTCACGCAGAGGTTTTTGGATCAGCTGCTTTAGCAATATTGAAATCTGTGGGTACCAGCGCAGAGAGCCAAAGCAGATTTCTTTAAATAGCGCGCGATCCTTTTCATCAACGCGGGCGGCATATTCGGGGAGTAGCATTGATAGCGACTGACCACGAAGCACCTGAGCGACAACTTCTGCAGCCGCGACGCGAATAGGCAGTTGCCTCGTGTTTTTTGGTTTATAGGCCAAGTAATTTCCCGCTAGCAAACAACTCTGAACGTGACTTCAATAGTTCTCCAATCGGCATTCGCGGTTTCCCGGCCAACTGGATTTCCTTTAGCAGCAATGCATCTTGGCCACAGCCAACTAACAGGCCATTGGCGTCAAAGGAGTTTATGTGTCCCGCTGCCGCGCTATTAAACCCCGCGATAACAGTCGCATCCCAGACTTTGAAACGCTGCCCTTCAATTAATGAAAAAGCGGTTGGCGAAGGATTAAAAGCCCGAACGCAACGATCTATAGTAGTCGCTGGTGGACTCCAATTAATTAGCGATTCAGCTTTATCAATTTTGGCTGCGTAGGTGCTCTGACTATTATCCTGTTCGATGCTAACCGCATTGCCCGCTTCAAGTTTGACAAGCATGGCAGTTAATGACGAAGAGCCTAAGGCTGCGAGCCTCTGATATAAGGTTCCGCTAGTTTCTCCGTTAGCTAGAGAGCACCTAGAGGTTGAGAGAATCGATCCGGTGTCTAGACCTGAATCCATTTGCATGATGGTGACACCACTCTCGGTATCGCCTGCTTCAATGGCTCTCTGGATGGGAGCGGCCCCGCGCCATCGTGGAAGTATTGACCCATGAACATTAATACAGCCGAGCCGCGGAGTGTCTAAGATAGCCCGTGGAAGAATTAAACCATAGGCTACAACCACCATGAGATCTGCTTGCAGATCGGCCATCAACTCTTGCTGTCCATGTTCTCGAAGAGAAGCGGGTTGCAATACCTTAATACCATTAGCCTCAGCTAGTTTTTTTACTGGACTTGCTGAAAGCTTTTTCCCTCGACCCGCAGGACGATCTGGTTGGGTATAGACTGCTAGGATCTGATGGCTATTATCACTGATAATAGACTGGAGATGAGATGCAGCAAAATCTGGTGTTCCAGCGAAAATAATTCTCACTTTACATACATCCTATGCCAGCTGTTTTTTCATCTTTTTACGAATCATTTGTCGTTTCAAAGGGGAAAGATAGTCGACAAACAATTTTCCCTCTAGGTGATCAATTTCGTGCTGTATACAAACGGCTAAAAGTCCGAAAGCCTCTTCTTTGAAGGCATTCCCGTCACGATCCAAAGCAGAAATCATGACATGAATTGGGCGGTCTACAGTTTCATAAAAGCCTGGAACAGAGAGGCAGCCTTCGTCATACGGCGCTGTACTTTCATCTAGGACCTCGATTTCAGGATTAATGAAGACTCTAGGTTGAGAGCGGTCTTCAGTCAAGTCCATGACGATGACACGCAGATGCACGTCTACCTGAGAGGCTGCTAAGCCAATACCATCAGAGGCGATCATCGTTTCCAGCATATCGTCCACTAGACAACGGATCGAGTCATCTACCTCTTTTACCGGCGAGGCCTTAATGCGCAATCGTGGATTTGGATACTGAAGAATGTCTAGTTTAGCCATGAATTCATTATTCTGAGTGTCACTACATTTGTTGATAGGGTTACCGCCGTTAGTATACATGATCAGCACTAAAATGAAGATGAAAGCACATTGAAAATCTATTGTGGCGGTATTAATACCTGGGTGCGGTTGGCTGAAAGGGGCTCGCGAAGCCATGTGCTGCAGGGGCGAGAGCGTTTAGATCAGGGAAGTGACGTAGTTCACAAAAATAAAGCGCTATTAATGCTACCGTTTCGGAAACTGTCTAACGCGCTCATTAAAACCTAAGGCCACAACTGTGAAGGCTCATCGAAGCTTATTTATATATTTTCTTTTCCTTTCATCCTTGGCGACAGCGGTCGGACAAGATGTAACCGCGGTAAAACTAAAAAGTGAATTGATAAAAGAGACTGCACGGCAACAATACACTGTTGTTAAAGGGGATACTCTGTGGGATATATCGGGTCAATTTTTAAAGCACCCATGGAGGTGGCCAGAAATATGGCATGAAAATTCACAAATCGAGAACCCCCACCTGATCTATCCAGGGGATTTAATCACCCTTAAATTTGTGGGTGGCGCCCCTCGCCTTACGCTGGTGCGCAACCGTAACCGTAACCTTAAGCTTTCGCCTGAGATTAAATATCTGCCGCACGTTTCTGCTGACGAGGTAGTGCCCTTAGCAGTAATCAACCGTTTCTTAACTTACGCCCAATTTAGGTCATTTGCTGAAGTAAACAACGCGCCTTCTATCTTGTCAGGTGTGGAAGATCAAATATTGATTGGCTTGAATGACGAATTTTATACTTTGGCCACGATGCAGGACGCCGAATATGGCGTCTTTCGCCAAGAGGATGACTACCTAGACCCTATTACCAGCGAGGTTCTTGGAGTGAGGCTGTCGCATCTCGGTGAGGCTCGCCTGTCCAGACAGGATGAGGGGGTCGCGACTTTAAAGGCCATTTCAGCAAAACAAGCTTTTCGCCGGGGAGATAAAATTCTTGGGACGCAACAAACTATCCTACTGGAAAAGATTTCTCCTAGAGCGCCTGTTCAAAGCATTGAAGGGCACGTTGTAGCCGTTGAAAATATGACGCTGTTTGCTGGGCGAATGGACATTATTGCGATTAATAAGGGCAAGCAGTCGGGAGTCCAAGTTGGAGATATCTTAAATATATTTAGTCCAAGGAAGGCAGTGCAGGATGATCAAGGATCTCTAACAATTCAGTTACTTGATAGGCGCATTGGCCTTGCCGTCGTATTTTCTATTTATAAAAAGATGGCCTATGCCATCGTAATGAAAGCGGTAAGTCCAGTTCAGGCTGGAGACATCTTGAAAAGTCCAGAAGACTAAATCTTTGGGCATGACTTCAATTTTACTCCATTAGGAAAGGGAGGCTTCGCAGAGTGACGAATCACGATGCATTTAGCGAAACTGAATGCGCCTTCATTGCTCAGTCAATAGAGGGGTTAACACGCAGCATCCAGAGCCAATGTCTTCAGCAGACAAAATCTTATCTGGAGCTATTTACGGGAAATGTTGAGGCCTATTCACCTGATTTCAAGCCCATGATGGCACTATTTCAACAGCGGTATTTTCGGCAGGATTGGTGCTCCGAGATAGATAAACTTAGAGAGAATTTACGCCAGACTAATGCCGTTATTATATCGATCACTAGCTCCGACTACCCCGAGCAACTTAAATTCATAAGTGCCCCACCCCCACTTTTATACGTCAAGGGAGATTTAAACAATTTGCACTTGCCTCAGATTGCCATTGTCGGCAGTAGGCAAATGACGCGTGTAGGCGGAACTAATGCTAGAGGTTGGGCTAAGTTTTTGGCAGGGAGTGGCTTTACCGTTACTAGCGGCCTTGCGTTAGGTGTTGATGGGGCCGCTCACCAAGGAGCATTGCAGGCCCACAACGGGAGAACTGTTGGCGTAATGGCGACGGGGATTGAAGCTGTCTATCCCGCACGTCATCGTGATTTAGCCTGCCAGATGCTGGAGTCCGGTGGAACCTTGGTAACTGAATTCCACTATGGTGAAAAGCCGATTGCCCGGCATTTCCCTCAGCGGAACCGGATTATCAGCGGGCTAAGTTTAGGCGTTTTGGTGATTGAAGCTGCGGTCAAGAGCGGCTCACTTATCACAGCTCGTTATGCGGCAGAGCAAAATCGCGAAGTTTTTGCTATTCCAGGCTCCATCCATAGTCCTCAAAGTAAAGGCTGCCACTTATTGATTAAGCAGGGCGCGCACTTGGTGGAGACAGCAGCGGACATTATCGCAGAACTTGGAGGGGCATTAGCTGGGATGAGAGATAGCATTTCAAAGCCCCATAGCTCGCCTTCGGTGGCGGCCAAAATATTGACAGATGAGGAGCATCAAGCCCTTGGAATTTTAGGGTACGAGCCTATTGATTTGGATGGGCTTATGCATTTTAGCCCATGGTCGGTAGCAAGGCTCTCTCAAATTTTGGTTGCCCTGGAATTGAAAAATATAATAGTCAATGAAAATGGGTTTTACCAGAGACTAGTTTAGTTCGCAGGCCATTGGGGTCACCAGAGTTCGAGGATGCCCAAATTTCAGTGACCTACAGCAGAATAGCGCACGTCACATAGTTGCACATCGCCAGTGGTTGCGGTAGTCTGCGGAATTATTAGTAAAGTGAATAATGTTATGAGTAAACCTTTTGTTGCGATTTTAATGGGCTCTGATTCCGACTTGCCGGTTATGGAAGCTAGCTTTGAGATTTTGAAAAAGTTTGATATTCCTTTTGAGGTTAAGGTGACTTCCGCGCATCGTACGCCCGAAGCCACCCACACCTTTGTAACAGACGCTGATGCCCGAGGATGTGTTGCCTTTATATGTGCAGCGGGGATGGCCGCACATTTAGCTGGAGCGGTTTCCGCGACGACATTAAAGCCAGTTATTGGTGTTCCTATTAACGGGTCGCTAGATGGCCTCGACGCGCTCCTTTCAACGGTGCAAATGCCCGGTGGCATACCTGTAGCAACGGTAGCTATTGGTAAGGCGGGGGCAAAAAACGCAGCCTACTTGGCAGCTCAAATTATCGGCGCTTCTGATCCTGAAATGCATCAAAAATTGATTGATGAACGTGCGGCTAATGCTGCGGCGATTATCGCAAAAGATGCCGCCCTTCAGGAAAAGCTGAAAAACAGCTGATTACCTTGTGAGTGAATGGAGCGACCACGCTCAAATCGTCCAGGCGACACAGATCCTTAAAGAAGGGGGTGTAGTTGCCTATCCTACGGAAGCTGTTTGGGGATTGGGGTGTGATCCTTGGTCTGAAGCAGGTGTAGAAAAAATTCTTCGCTTAAAGAACCGTCATGTCGATAAAGGACTGATCTTAATCGCCAGCGAGGTCTCTCAGTTTGAGTCTCTACTCCAGGGCCTGGACCAATGCCAGCGCGATCGTTTCGGTGACAGCCGAGTTAAGCCGACGACATGGCTCGTACCTCATAATGGCTCCGCTCCGCGTTGGATTGTTGGCCGACATAACACCATTGCTCTGCGCGTGACTAAGCACCCACTGGCGGCGGCACTTTGTGATTTATTTGGCGGGCCAATTGTCTCAACTTCGGCAAACCCGCAAAGTTTGCCCGCGGCCGTCACAGGGCATAAAGTACAAGATTATTTTGGCAAAGACATAGATTTTCAGACTGCCGGCGAGATTGGGTTGGCAGCGAAAGAAAGTGAGATCAGAGACTTACTAACTGGAGGGGTAATTCGGCCAGGATAGAATGGACACAATCGACAAACAAAAAGTGAAGGACTATTTACTCGGGTTGCAAGATGACATTTGTTCGGCATTGCGGGCTGAAGATAGTGTTGCCTGGCGTGAAGATAATTGGACACGTGATCAGGGTGGCGGTGGTCGGAGCAGGGTCGCTGCGGAGGGCACTGATTTTGAGAAAGTAGGAGTGAACTTTTCTCATGTGTATGGTGATCAATTACCCCCTACAGCCAGCCAGAGCCGGCCCGAACTCGCGGGGCGAAGCTGGCAGGCCATGGGCGTCTCTTTAGTCATACACCCACAAAACCCCTACGTCCCGACCGCGCATGCTAATGTCCGATTTTTTATTGCAGAGAAAGAGGGCGCTGATCCGGTATGGTGGTTTGGTGGGGGTTACGACCTTACTCCCTATTATGGAAACGATGAGGATTGTCGGCATTGGCACAGCACAGCCAAGGAAGCCTGTGATCCATTTTCTATGGAGCTCTATCCTCGGTTAAAGAGGTGGTGTGACGATTACTTTTACTTGCCTCACCGAAGGGAGCCCCGGGGCATTGGCGGCTTATTCTTTGATGATTTTAACGAGCTTGGATTTGATCAGAGTTTTGCTCTTATGCGTAGCGTTGGTGACAGTTTTTCATCCGCTTACATGCCTATTTTTCAACGTCGACGAAAGATGGCTTATGGGGAGAGAGAGCGAAAATTCCAACTTTATCGCCGCGGCAGGTACGTGGAGTTTAATCTGGTTCATGATCGGGGCACCTTGTTTGGTCTTCAAAGTGACGGCCGCACAGAGTCAATTTTAATGTCCCTACCGCCATTGGTGCGCTGGGATTATGACTGGTCACCAGAGCCGGGCTCCGATGAAGCCGAGCTTTACGATAAATATTTAATTCAGCAGGAATGGGTTTGATGACAGATAAATACGCGGTTTTTGGAAACCCTATTGCTCACACGCGATCTCCTATGATTCATCAAATGTTCGCTGAGCAGGCTGGTCAGCAGATGGAGTATGCTTCTCAGTTGGTCGAGGAAAATAATTTTACTGCAGCAGCAGACCATTTTTTTCTTAATGGCGGCAAGGGCTTAAATGTTACGGTCCCGTTCAAGCAGGACGCCTTTAATTATGCGCCCAAGAAAACCAAAAGAGCGTCATTAGCGGGTGCGGTAAATACGCTTACCATGCAACCTGACGGCACAGTGCTTGGAGATACCACTGACGGTGTTGGCCTAGTGGGAGATATTGTAAATCAGCTGAACTGGACAATAAAAGCTAAGCGAGTACTGGTGTTGGGCGCTGGAGGTGCCGTTAAAGGTATTTTGGAGCCGCTTTTAGCGCAGCAGCCTCAGCATGTAGTGATTGCAAATAGAACACTGAGCAAGGCGCTTAAACTAGCCAAAGATTTTGCCGAGCTGGGCTATTTATTGGGCTGTAGTCTGGAAATGCTAGATGGGCAAGAGTTTGACCTGATTATTAATGGCACCAGCGCGAGCCTTCATGGATCGGAGCTTAGTTTGCCGAAGAGTTTGATTGGGGCTGAAGGTTCTGCCTGCTATGACATGATGTACGGTTCTTCGCCAACGCCCTTTGTTCAGTGGGCGTTAAACGGCGGTGCGATAGCGTCAGACGGTTTGGGAATGTTAGTTGGGCAGGCCGCTGAGTCATTCTACTCATGGCGGGGAGTGCGACCGAGCACCACCGATGTGCTTAAGGCTTTACGGAACGCGCTTTGATATTTAGCCTTGCTCACGCTCCAGTAAATACTGATTTTTTAATTTCACGTAATTGGAGGGAGAGTAGCTAAAAAAGGACTTCTCCTTTTCGCTGACCTCACGTAACGGTTTACAAGGATTGCCAACATAGACGAAACCACTGGTGAGGGTTTTTCCTGGCGGTACCATGCATCCAGCGCCAATGATTACTTCGTCTTCTACGATTGCCCCATCATTCACAATGGCGCCGTTACCCACTAAAATCCGGTTACCTAAAGTGCAGCCATGAAGGATTGCTCGATGACCAACAACAACGTCCTCACCAATACTTAACGGCCAGCCTGCAGGATTAAAATCAGAGGAATGCGTAATATGTAGCACTGCATTGTCTTGGATATTGGATCGAGCGCCAACACTAATAGAATGCATGTCCCCACGAATAACTGCCCCAGGCCAAACAGACACATCGTCTCCTAAACAAACATTACCAATAACAGTTGCAGCGGGGTCGACATAAACTCGAAGGCCGAGATTAGGAGAAATTCCCCTGTGAGAGCGAATAGAGTGATCCATATTGAACAATGCCATATATAATAGAGTCCCCTATTGTGATGATAATGTGATGGTTTTTTCAACTAAAAAAAGATTTATTGCCGGCGTGACCTGCCCCAAGTGCGCTGTTATGGATAAACTTCAGGCTTTTTCTGAGGGCGGAGTCGATTTCCGGGAGTGTGTTAGTTGCGGCTTTAAAGATGAAATGCGGATTTCGTCGTCGCCAAGAGAAATTCAAACGCGAGTTAATCTCAGTAAAGATGAAATTGATCAACAGATTAGTCCGGTAAAAATTCTCGACCCTAAGGGGTGAGGCGCTGGATAATCAATCGCCAGTTGAAGAGTAATACGACGCAGTCACGTTCTATTAAATTTGAACCCATTCACGCTAGTGAAACGTATCTTTGTTTGCTACAATCGCGCCGCGCGAGCCGATGGGTTAGATGGGAGGTTCGCGTTAAAAGTATGAAATAACCGTATTTTGTGAATTACCATGGAGAATGAAGCGATGATGAAAAGAGCGAAAGCGCTTTTCTTGGGTTTGCTGAGTCCCTCGAGTTTGTTACTCGCGGGAAGCGTTAGCGCAGAGAGCGCGACGCGGCAGCTTAATATGCCCCGAGGAGTTACCGAAGTTAGCCAGGCGGCTTATGACATTCACATGATCATGATATGGATCTGTACGGTCATCGGTGTTCTTGTGTTTGGCTTTATGTTCTATGTTATGTATGCCCACCGCAAATCCAGAGGTGTCACGGCCGCAAATTTTCATGAGAACCTGGTGGTAGAGATACTCTGGACCATTATACCTGCGCTCATTCTGATTGTGATGGCCGTGCCAGCTACGACGGCGCTGCTCAAAGTTTATGACACTGGAAATCCGGACATTGACATAAAAGTGACTGGATATCAGTGGAAATGGCAGTATGAATATATTGGTGAGGGCGTTAAGTTCATGAGTGAACTTCGCACATCGCAGGACGAAATCTATGGGCGCGCTCCAAAGGGTGAGCATTATCTGCGTGAAGTAACCCAGCCCTTGGTGATTCCTACCAATAAAAAAGTTCGCTTTTTAATTACTGGCAACGATGTTATCCATAGCTGGTGGGTGCCTGATTTTGGCGTCAAAAGAGACGCGGTGCCAGGGCTCTTTACCGCAGCTTGGGCGAAGACTGATCAACCCGGAACCTATGTGGGCGAGTGCACCGAACTTTGTGGCTTGGGTCATGCGTTCATGCCTGTAGTCGTTGAGGTCAAAGAAGAAGCTGAATATGAGGAGTGGCTGGCAGGGAAAAAAGAAGAGGCAGCGCTCTACGCTTCTACTATAGGTAAGCAATGGACTTTTGACGAGCTAATGGTAAAAGGCGAAGAAGTGTACGGTCGCTCCTGTGCAGGCTGTCACCAAGCCAACGGCGAAGGTATTGCAGGAGTATTCCCCGCACTGAAAGATAGCCCTATCGCATTAGGGCCAGCAGAAGGACATATCGGCATTCTTATTGAGGGTGTCGCCGGTTCTTCCATGCAGTCTTTCGCAGAGCAGCTCTCAGAAGTTGAGATTGCCGCTGTTGTGCATTATGAACGTAATGCTTGGGGTAACGATGTCGGTGATATTGTTCAGCCAATCGACGTTCTTAACTTCAAACAAAGCCAATAGGGAGTAACTTAAATGGCTCACGGTCCTTCACAAAACTTTTTTAGCCGCTGGCTTTTCAGTACCAATCATAAAGATATTGGCACCCTATACCTGTGGTTTAGTTTTGCAATGTTTCTGCTTGGCGGTTTTTTTGCAATGGTTATCCGGGCGGAATTATTCCAGCCAGGAATGCAGTTGATTAAGCCAGAATTTTTCGTTCAAATGACCACCATGCATGGGCTGGTGATGGTTTTTGGCGCTATCATGCCAGCCTTTGTTGGATTAGCTAATTGGATGATTCCGATGATGATCGGCGCGCCGGATATGGCTTTGCCGCGGATGAATAACCTAAGCTTTTGGATCTTACCTTTTGCGTTTACCATGCTGACCGCTACATTGTTTATGGAAGGTGGTGGGCCCAACTTTGGTTGGACATTCTATGCCCCGCTATCGACAACCTATGCACCCGACACGGTTAACTATTTCATTTTTGGTGTTCATATGATGGGTGCTTCTTCAATCATGGGCTCGATTAATATTATTGCTACCGTGATGAATATGCGCGCACCGGGTATGACGTACATGAAGATGCCGTTGTTTGTCTGGACTTGGGTGATCACTGCGTTTTTGTTAGTCGCGGTAATGCCCGTGTTGGCAGGCGCAGTCACTATGATGCTGATGGATATCAACTTTGGCACTAGCTTCTTTGATGCTGCTGGCGGTGGCGATCCGGTTCTGTTCCAGCATGTGTTCTGGTTCTTTGGACACCCTGAGGTTTATATTATTATCTTGCCTGCTTTTGGTGTGGTTTCGCAGATCATTCCAACCTTTAGCCGCAAGCCGCTGTTTGGTTATTCTTCAATGGTTTATGCCACAGCCTCCATCGCCTTTCTATCATTTATAGTGTGGGCTCACCACATGTTTACGGTGGGCATGCCGATTGCTGGCGAACTGTACTTTATGTACGCCACGATGTGATTGCGGTGCCAACAGGCGTCAAAGTGTTTAATTGGATCACCACCATGTACAAAGGTGCTCTGACTTTTGAAACGCCGATGCTGTTTAGTATTGCCTTTGTGATTTTGTTTACCTTCGGTGGATTTACCGGGATGATGCTGTCGATTGCGGCTGCTGATACTCAGTACCATGACACCTACTTCGTCGTGGCTCATTTTCACTACGTTATGGTAGCCGGCGCGGTGTTTAGTGGCACGGCCGCAGTCTATTATTGGTTGCCTAAGTGGTGCGGCAGAATGTACGACGAAACTATGGGCAAAGTGCAGTTTTGGATTGCCTTTATCGCATTTAATATTACCTTTATGCCTCAGCACTTTTTGGGCTTAGCTGGCATGCCGCGCCGATATTCTGATTATGGCCTGCAATTTGCGGATTGGAATATGGTGTCAAGCATTGGTGCCTTTTTGTATGGTGGAGCCCAGTTGTTGTTCTTATACAACGTTATCCGAACCATCGGTTGGGGTAAGCCAATTGACGATCCTCAAGTTTGGGAAGGCGCCGTAGGTTTGGAATGGACAGTGCCCACTCCGGCACCATTCCATACTTTCTCAACGCCACCTGTTGTCAAGTAGTAGAGGTTAAGGATAAAGATGAGTGAAACATCGAGACATCGCGGCTTACTAATTAAGTTATTGATGGGTGCTGTGGCAATGTTTGCGTTTGCAATATTTGTGTTGCCTCCGCTCTATGATCTTTTTTGTGAGTTCACTGGGATTGGAGGCAAGACTGGCGGCGCCTACACTGTTAGTGAAGTAACGATAGATACTTCGCGTAAGGTGGAAGTGCAGTTTGTGGCGACCAACAATGCCACCATGCCTTGGGACTTTTATCCTACAGAGTACAAGGTGTTTGTTCATCCTGGAGAGTCACGCGAGATCACATTTTTTGCGCGCAATAAAACGAGTAGTGACATGGTTGCACAGGCAATTCCTAATGTGTTGCCTAATAATGCAGCAGACTATTTTCTCAAAACCGAATGCTTTTGTTTTAACAATCAGCCGCTGGGTGCTGGTGAGCAGGCGGAGCTAGCTGTCGTGTTTGTTATTGATCCTGACTTACCCGTCAGCGTCAATACAGTTACTTTGTCATACACGCTTTTTGATATAACCGACCGCATGCCGATGCAGGTTTCACAAATACAGTAAATGGAGATTAATTATGTCATCTGAAGGTTCTTATTACGTACCCGAGCAAAGCAAACTGCCCCTTGCGGCGGCTACGGGTATGGGCGTAATGGGCTACGGAGCGGCTAGCTGGGTAATCGATGGCGGCACATCAACGATATTTTTGATCGGTTCGCTAATCATGGCGGTGGTAATGTATAGGTGGTGGAGCCTAGTTATCGAAGAAAATACGCAAGGCATCGTGAGTGATCAGTTAAAACATTCTTACGTATTGGGGATGTACTGGTTTATTTTCTCCGAGCTGATGTTCTTTGTGTGCTTCTTTGGGTCTCTTTTCTACGTAAGAGTCTTGGTAGGACCTTGGCTTGGCGGTGAAGCCGCCATTGGATTGTTTGATGATACGGCCACCGATGCGGCTATAGCGAATGCAACACATCTCTGGCCTGGTTATGATGCGACCTGGCCTCCATTAGTGACTCCTGATCAGGTGGCTACCTTGGCTGCTAATCCAAATGCGACTGAGTTTCAATTTAAAGGCCCTGAGCATGCGATGAGTTTTCCGGGGTGGAGCTTTAGTCAGTTATTGGGGTGGTTGCCGCTTTGGAATACGATTGTTCTACTGACATCAAGCGGAACGGTGCATATCGCTCATCACGCCTTAAAAGAAGGCAACCGAAAAAAATTCGTAACATGGTTGGGTTTGACCGTCTTGTTAGGCGTTATCTTTTTGTTCTTGCAGGCAGAAGAGTATATTCACGCTTACCAGGAATTAGGGCTTACCTTAGAGTCGGGTATCTATGGCACGACCTTCTTTTTGTTGACTGGATTCCATGGTGCTCATGTAACGTTGGGAACGATCATGCTCTTTATCGCTTTTCTTCGTGGGGCTAAGGGCCAGTTCACCGATAAAGATCACTTCGGATTTGAAATGGCAGCTTGGTACTGGCATTTTGTAGATGTTATTTGGATTGGCTTATTTCTTATTGTCTATGTGCTTGGTTAGGGGTTGATCAGGCACGTAAACGGCTAGGTAACTCCTGGCCGTTTTTATCTTAGGAGTATTATTTTAGTCATCGGCGGGTTTAGAGCGTTGTTGCATTGGCACCGTCGCTTCTGGATGTAATTGTCGATCCCAAGGGGCCTTGCTGGTAATCTGTCCGGTATAGGCACCATAAACAATTGTGCCTAGTAACATCGTCGCTAATGTAACTCGAACCCCCAGGCTATTGAATAGCCGGCGCTGAGAGTCTCCTAGGTCTTTGACCAAAAATCGAAGTCCACCAAAAAGGCTAATGACAACGGCAATAAATAGAACAATGATTATTACTTTTAACATCATGGGATTATCTGCTCTTCAAAAAAGGTGAATTTAAACACAAATGGATCAAGACCCCCAATCTTCTGTGCAGCAATTTCACTGGCAGCCCAATAAAAAACTATTGGTGCTAGTGTTTTTTTTGTTTCCACTGCTGATTCTCTTGGGGTTTTGGCAGTTGGACCGAGCCGATGAAAAAAGCGCGATTGTTGCTGCTTTTAGTGCCAATCAACAAGCGGTACCAGCTGACGTAAATACATTATTAGAAGGCGGCAATCAACAGTACAGGCCAGCTTGGCTGACAGGGACCCTCGATTCGTCGCGCCAGATAGTGTTGGATAATCGTGTTAAAAATGGCCGGCCTGGCTACGAGATACTAGAGCCGATGAGCATTGAAGGGTTTGAGGTGGCTGGCCAATCACAAACGGTGTTAGTTAATCGTGGTTGGGTGCCGGCCTCATTAGATAGAACTCAGCTGCCTGAGGTGGAGCCAGTTATTGGCGAGGTTCAATTGCGTGGTTTTTTGTATCATAACCTTCGTGGTGGTTATCGATTAGACGACCAAATCACAGTGGTGTTGCAATGGCCGAGTCGGGTTGGGTGGATTTCGGTTGAGCGTGCCGAAGAGTTATTTGGAGAGCCTTTTTATGAGTATCAATTACGGCTCGATAGTGACTCCATAGGGGCCTTAGAAACTGGCTGGGTGACTGTTGCTGTGCAACCTGAAAAGCATACAGCCTATGCTGTTCAGTGGTTTGTGATGGCTGCGGTACTATTGGTTATGACATTGATCGCCAACTCTAACGTTGGCAGTTGGATTAAACAGTTTAGAAGGCCCTAGGGGGCCGCATAAAAGGATAGAAGAGTATGACTGATAGCAGCGCAACAACCGTAAAGCAGCGCGGATTTAGATATCAAATTTGGTTGATGCTATTTATCGTCGGTGGCGTTATTTTGGCTGGTTTTATTATGGTGCCTAAGACGGAAGAACAGCGACAGCAGATGATTGAATTGCTTGGAACCACCAATCTTGGGGCGTTGGTTAAGCCTACGCTGGACTTTTCGCCAGTCCTAGTTGATTTACCTGCAACTGATAAAGCAAAGTGGAAGGTAGTTACGGTCGGTGGTATTGGCTGCGATCAGATCTGTGAGGATATGTTGTTTAATAGTCGGCAGGTGCATATGCTGATGGGTAAGCTGACAGGTCGCGTTGAAAGAGTTTATCTACCAGATGTCGGTTCGATTGATCCCCAGCAGATAGACGCACTTAAGGTTGTTCATCCATTTCTTACTATTATGCCGACAGTCCCTAAGTTGGTTGCTCAGATAATCTCAGGAAGCTCTTCTGATTGGGACATGCAAGAACCCAGATATTTCGTGGTTACACCAGATCACAGGGCAATTCTCTATTACACCAAAGATCATGATGGCAGCGGATTACTCGAAGACCTTAAACATCTGCTAAAATATTCTCCAGACCGATAATGAACGGCGAGTTAAATTATAGTTACCCGGGAAATTCTGGAGTGAATGTTCATGCCTAACACCGAACTCAATAACCCTATCGTTAGCTGGCGTGACTACCTTGAGTTGTGCAAGCCCAATGTCGTGGCGTTGATGATACTCACTTCGGTGATTGGCATGTTGTTAGCCACCGATCAATCAATACCTCTAAGCATTTTTATTTTTGGCAATCTAGGTATAGCCCTTGTCGCCGGTTCAGCAGCTGCGGTTAACCACATTGTGGATCGTCATGTTGATGATAAAATGGCGCGCACACTTAACCGGCCGCTCGTGCAGGGCAGGCTAAAGCCGCAGCAAGCGACCATTTTTGCTTTAGTCACCGGTATATTTGGTATGGCGTTCCTTCTTATCTTTACTAACGTCCTAACGGCTTGGCTAACCTTGGCGGCCCTAGTGGGCTATGCCTTCGTCTACACTATGTTTTTAAAGCGCGCTACGCCTCAGAATATTGTTATTGGTGGTCTTGCAGGAGCGGCTCCCCCCTTGCTAGGGTGGACCGCGGTGACGGGAGAGATTCACTACAACGCATTGCTTTTAGTGCTAGTTATATTTGCTTGGACGCCGCCGCACTTTTGGGCTTTAGCGGTGCACCGTAAAGATGAGTACGCAAAGGCTAAAATTCCTATGCTGCCGGTAACGCATGGTGAAAAATACACGAAAATTAATATCCTTTTGTACACCTTGTTGTTAGTGGTAGTAACCACCCTGCCATATCTCACCGGCATGTTTGGCTGGTTATACCTAGCGGGCTCGTTACTTTTAGGGGCGGGGTTTTTATATTGGGCGGTGGTCATGTTGCTCAGTGAGGGCGGAAATTCAGGCATGAAAACGTTTCAGTACTCGATCTTTTATTTGATGGTGTTATTTGGTCTTATGTTGATAGACCACTACCTCATAGAACCAGTGATATATTTACCAGCCACATAGGGAGTTATTTGATGG
>Ga0209089_10002731_pt1 | contig 15399 bp, 10 predicted proteins | sample ArcticOcean_MG_C_FD_187431 | JGI IMG/M metagenome (GOLD analysis project Ga0209089, IMG submission 187431) | Marine microbial communities from western Arctic Ocean - ArcticOcean_MG_CB2_150 (SPAdes) (version 2) | ecosystem: Environmental > Aquatic > Marine > Oceanic | place: Arctic Ocean: Canada... | reverse complement strand
AAATTATGAAATTATTTCTATCTATCTTGTATTCTTTTGAAAATTTTTCAATTTTTATAGGTGAAATTTTTTTTGAATAAAAATAATTAGTATTTATTCCTCTAAAAATCACTAAAAGTTTTCTTTATTTTTTTAATATATGTTTGCCATAGTTTTTATTTATGTGAGAAAAAATAAAATTAGATCCAGCTATTACTAGATGTGATCTTACCATAATAGAGTTGTAAAATTTTTTTATTTTATTGTTAAAATTATATGTTCCATGAAAAGTTGTAACAAATTTTCTTCTAGTAAATTTCGTAGCAAATAGACACGACCAAGCTGGCGCACGACTTCTTGCGTGGACTATACTAATATTATAAAAAAAAATTATTAAAGTTATTATAATCGCATTATATAAAATAATTATTGGATTTTTTGATTGAACCGGAAGTTTAAATATTTTAACTTTTTCTTTATTTACATAATCTAACAATTCCCCACCACTTGTAACAATGTATGATCTGCACTTTTGTTCTGCTAAATAATGCGCTAAATCATAGCAGCCTGTCTCAGCACCACCATAGCCAAGTTTTGGTATAACCTGCAAAACTTTTATTTTTTTTTTCATTATTTTGAAATATTATAATATTTAAAATGACTTATAATAAATCTAGATACTTTGTAACATCTGACAAGCAAAAAATTAAATACTTTTTTCTTCAAAAAAAAAGCCAAATTACTGTTGTTTTTTTTCATGGTTTTATGTCTAATATGAATGGTGCAAAACCTATTGCTATTCAGAGTTTCTGCAAAAAATATAAATTGAACTTTTTGAGATTTGAATACTCCGGACATGGAAAATCAACAGGAAATTTTATAGATGGGAATATATCAAAGTGGTCTAATGACTCAAAAGAGCTTATAAAAAATAAAACTAAAAAAAATCATAAACTAATTTTTATTGGCTCTAGTATGGGTAGTTGGATAGCCTTAAATTTATTTAAGGTTTTTAAAAAACAGATAAGTGGTTTTATTGGTATTTCTTCTGCTCCTGAATTTTTAGAAAGGCTAATGTGGAAAAAATTTAGTAAGAAAATAAAAAAAGAAGTTATTAGTAAAAAAATTTATTATTTAAAAATTGAAAATTTTACTTATCCATTGACAAAACAACTAATTTTTGATGGCAAAAAAAATAAGGTATTAAATAAAAATATTAATTTTAAATTTCCTATAGTTTTGTTTCATGGTCTCAAAGACTCAATTGTACCATTAGACTTATCAAAAAAATTAATTAAACTATGCAAAAGTCCAAATAAAAAATTAGTAAAAATTAAAAATGGAGATCATAGTTTATCAAAAAAAAAAAATATTAAAAAAATTTGCTATGAATTAAGAAATATGATTTTGAATCATCTTTAAGCCTTCTTTGTAAGTTGGGTATTTCAGAGAATAATTAAAAAAGAGTTTCATTTTTTTATTGCTTATTTTTTTTGAATCTTTATAAAAATCTTTCAACATTTTACTCTCAAGGTCATTTGGATAAATTTTTTTTGGTAATACAATTGATGTTAAACCAGAAGCATATTTTGCAACCTCTTCATTTGAAGCGGGACAGTCATCTGATATATTAAAAATTTCACCTGGTTTAAATTTAGTTAATGATATTGTCAAAATCTCCGCAATATCTTCCACGTGTATTCTTGAAAAAAAATGATTCCTCTTTTCTACTACTTGAAGCTTTCCTTTTTGTAACCTTTTAATAATATTATTTTCTAATGAATAAATTCCAGATAAGCGCAGTATCTGAACAGGAAGTTGGAAATTTTTATAATGTTTCAACCAATTGTTTTCTGCATTTAATCTTGCAACACCTCGAGAAGAAATTGGTTCTGTTTTTGAATTTTCGTCGACCCAATTTCCATCTTTATTACCATAAACACTTGTAGCTGAAAGATAAGTGATCCAGTCAAAGTTGTTTTGTAATAAAAAAAATTTGAACATTTTTAAAACTAAATCATCTTGATTCTTTGGAGATATTGAAATTAAAACTTTATTAGATAAGTTAAGTTCTCCAATTAAATCTGGGTCATAATCTTTTCCCGAGAAAAAAAATGATTTAAATTTTAGATTTTTAAATTCTTGCGTTGTAGTTTTTTTAGTATTTGTTGTTACTAACTCGAAGTCAACTTTTTTATTTATTAAGCTTTTAACAAAATATTTTCCTACTTGTCCAAAACCAAAACAAAATAGTTTAATTTTTTTCATTTTTTAGACACAGTCTTTTGGGTTGCTTGATTTAAAGATATTGGATTTGACAATTTATCAAGCATTTCTTTTGGACAAATTTGTTTAAATTTTAATACTTCTTCTGAAAAATTTTTCAAAATTTTTTCTGCAGTTTTAGATTCCGTTTCTTCAAAGTGCTCATTTATTAAATTTTTAAGATAATTTTTCCAATAGTCTGTTTCTGGTGTTTGCCAGATAATTGAGCCTGGATTTACATAGCTTTCGAACTCATCATTTTGATCGTATACAAATGCAATTCCTCCTGTCATTCCAGCGCCAAAGTTATCGCCAATTTTTCCCAAAATGACTACACATCCTCCTGTCATATATTCACATCCATTTGAATCACATCCTTCTATAACTGCTTCTGCGCCAGAATTTCTGACTGCAAATCTTTCTCCGGATTGTCCTGCTGCAAATAGTTTTCCAGAAGTTGCTCCATATAAAACTGTATTACCAATTATTGTATTTTCGTTGCTTATTAAATTACTTTCTTTTGGTGGTTTTACTACTATTGTTGCTCCTGAAAGGCCTTTGCCAACATAGTCATTTGCATCTCCATTAACATTTATTTTTAAACCATTGACTGCGAAAGCTCCTAGGGATTGTCCTGCTGAACCATTTAAATTAATTGTAACTAAATCTTTTTTAATATTATTATTACCAAATTTTTTATAAATATAATGTGATAAGCGTGTTCCAACTGCTCTGTGAGTATTTTTAACTTCATGTGTTACCTCAACTTTATCTTCTTTTCTTATATCATTCTTTACGCTTTCATAAATTAATTGGTCTAATGTATCTGGTACATGATTAATTAAATTTGGTTTGCTGAATCTATTGTTGTCTCCCGGGTCCGCTTGTACCAATAATGGGCTGAGATCTAAATCATCTAGGTTCGCTGTTCCTCTGCTAACTTGCTTTAATAGATCTGTTCTACCAATTATTTCATTTAATTTTTTGAATCCTAGACTTGCTAAAATTTCTCTGACTTCTTCAGCAATAAATGTAAATAAATTTACAACTTTTTCTGGTGTTCCAGTAAATTTTTTTCTTAGCTCTGCATCTTGTGTGCAGACTCCAACAGGACATGTATTTGAATGACATTGACGCACCATGATACAACCCATAGCAACAAGCGATGTAGTTCCAATTCCAAATTCCTCGGCACCCATCATTGCGGCAATAACAATATCTCTTCCAGTTTTTATTCCACCATCAGTTCTTAAGGTAACTTTATGCCTTAAATTATTTAAAGTTAAAATTTGATTTGCTTCAGTAAGTCCCATCTCCCATGGGATTCCAACATATTTTACACTAGTTTGTGGACTTGCCGCTGTCCCTCCTGAGTGTCCTGATATTAAAATAACGTCAGCTTTAGCTTTTGCAACACCAGCAGCTATAGTTCCAACTCCAGTTGAAGCTACCAGCTTAACTCCTACTCTTGCCTTGGGATTAGATTGCTTGAGATCATAAATGAGTTGCGCTAAGTCTTCTATAGAATAAATATCATGATGGGGCGGTGGAGATATTAGAGTAACTCCAGGCGTGGAGTGTCTTAGTCTTGCAATTTCTTCTGATACTTTAAAGCCTGGAAGTTGACCTCCTTCTCCAGGTTTTGCTCCTTGAGCAATTTTTATTTCTATTTCAGAACAATTATTTAAGTATTCCATTGTCACACCAAATCTTGCAGATGCAATTTGTTTTACTTTTGAACTTGCACTATCTCCATTTTCCATTTTTATAAATCTTTTTGGATCTTCTCCTCCTTCTCCACTGCATGATGCGGCTCCAATTCTATTCATTGCAATTGCTAAAGTTTCATGGGCTTCGGCTGACAAAGCTCCATGTGACATGCTTCCACTACCAAATCTTTTTCTTATCTCACTGACTGGTTCAACTTTTTCGATTTCTATCTTTTGTGATAGTTTTTTGAAATCTAAAAGATCTCTTAAATTGATTATTGGAAGGTTATAAATACCTTTAGCATATTTTTTATATGCTTCATAAGAATTTTCTTGCACTGCATGTTGCAGCATATGTATTAACTGTCCTTGGTACTGGTGTGTTTCTCCATTTTTTCTATATTTATAAATTCCTCCTATTGGAAGAATTGAAACATTTTTTTGGAATGCTTTCTTATGTAATTTTTTTATTTTTTCTTCAATGCCATAAATCCCGACACCAGATATTCTGGATGTCATTCCTGGAAAAAAGTCTGCAACTACTGCTCTACTAAGACCGACTGCCTCAAAATTACATCCCCCCCTATAAGAGCTTAAAACCGAAATGCCCATTTTAGACATTATTTTTAACAATCCATTATCAACTGATTTAATGTATCTATGAACGCAATCTTCAAAATCTAATTTTTCAAATAGTTTTTTTTCATACCTTTGGTGGATTGAATCAAGAGCAAGATAAGGATTAATAACTGTTGCTCCAACACCTAATAAAACTGCAAAAGAATGTGTGTCGAGTGCTTCTGAGGTTTGAACATTAATAGATGCAAAGCCTCTAATGCTTAAATCAATAAGTTTTGAATTTACAGCACCAATAGCTAACACCATAGGTATTGCTGCTTTCTTTTCGCTTACTTTCTTATCACTTAAAATTAAATGCTTGCTTCCTTCGCGTACAGCTATTTCAGCTTCGACACGAATTTGCTCTAATTTATCTCTCAAACTTTCATTAATATTAAATGTACAATCTATAATTTTAATATTTTTTTTAAAAAAATCAAAAAATTTATCAAACTGTGCATTAGATAAAATTGGACTTTCAAGCACATAAATATTCTCTTTTGTTAAATTTTCAAAATCTAAAATATTTCCCGTGTTTCCAAAACGAGTTTTTAAACTCATCACTTCATTTTCTCTTAAAGAGTCTATCGGTGGATTAGTTACTTGGCTAAAGTTTTGTCTAAAATAATGGTACAGCGGTCTATGTCTATCAGATAATACTGCTACGGGAGTGTCATCTCCCATTGAACCGATTGCTTCTTTAACGTTTTCTACCATTGGATGTAAAATTAATTCTAAATCTTCAATGTTGACACCCGCAAGGAACTGTCGACGTCGTAACTCGTCACCTGAATAATTTTGCTTTTCTTTAGTTGCGTTAAATTTTTTATCTAAATCAATTATTTGTTTATTATATTTTTTGTAATCTTTTGAAATTTTATTTTTAAGATTCTTGCTATCAAAAACTTGACCCTTATCAAGGTCGACTGCAATAGCCTGTCCAGGACCTAATCTTCCTTTAAAAATAATTTTTTCATTAGGAAATGGAATCATTCCTGTTTCTGATCCTGCAAATAAAAGCTTGTCAGATGTAATTGTATATCTTAGCGGGCGAAGTCCATTTCTATCTTGCGCTGCAATAATCCACTTTCCATCAGTAGCAGAAATAGCGGCTGGGCCATCCCATGGTTCAATGGTACTATTTAAAAAATTAAATAATTGTTGATGAGTTTTCGATACTGTCTTTCTTCTTTTTGACCAAGCGTCAGGAATTAGCATAAGCTTTGTTAATGGAACAGACTTCCCTGATCTAACAAGTAATTCAAAAACATTGTCTAAGGCAGCTGAGTCAGAATTTCCTGATGGTATAACTGGCTTCAAAGCTTCCATGTCTTGATCGTTAAAAAGTTTACTTCTCATATCTTGTTCGTGTATTTTCATCCAATTTATATTTCCTCTAATTGTATTGATTTCTCCATTATGGGCTAAAGTTCTAAATGGTTGAGCTAGATCCCAACTTGGAAATGTATTAGTGGAATATCTTTGATGAAAAATTGCAAATCTTGAAATAAATCTTTTATCTAATAAATCTGTGTAAAACTCTGATAATGCTTCAGCTAAGAACATACCCTTGTAAATAATTGATCTAAAACTAAGTGAGGCTATATAAAAATCTTTTATTTTTAAAAGCCCAGTCTCTTTTTCAATTTTTTTTCTTACAATAAATAAGTCTCTTTCCAGCTCATCGTTTTTTAAACTCTTATTATTTGATTTAAAAATTACTTGTACAATTTCGGGTCTATTACTTTCAGCTTTTGAACCTAAAACTTTTGGGTTAACTGGAACCTGTCTCCATCTATAAATGTAGTAGTTTCTTGTTAATAATTCATTTTCAACTAGGGTCTTGCACTTTTCTTGGATTACATAATCGTTTCGTGGTAAAAAAATCATTCCTACACAAATTTCTCCACCATCATGCCTCCTTCCAGCATTTTCTATTCTTTCAATAAAAAAATCTTTTGGTATTTCAATGTGAATTCCAGCTCCATCACCTGTTTTGCCATCAGCATCTACGGCTCCACGGTGCCATACTGCTTTTAAGGCTTGTATTCCAAGCTCTACAATTTTTCTAGATTTTTTACCATCAGTTGATGCAATAAAACCTACTCCGCAGGCGTCATGTTCATCTCTTGGATTGTAGACATTACCTTTAATTAATTTTTTTAAATTTTTTTTTATTATTTTCATTTAAGCAGCTTTTATTTTATTTTCTTTTTTAACTTCTAAATGTTTTTGAATTGAAGCAGCAGCATCTCTTCCATCTTTTATTGCCCAAACAACTAATGATGCGCCTCTTACTATATCTCCTGCTGCAAAAATTCCATTTATACTTGTTTCCATAGTTTGAAAATTAATTTTTATTGTTCCCCAGTCAGAAACCTCAAGATTATTACTGTTAAATAACTTTGGAAGATTTTCAGGATTAAATCCTAATGCTTGTATTATAATATCTGCTTTAATTTCAAAATCTGAGTTTGATACTGGTTCTGGTTTGCGTCTGCCAGAAGAATCTGGTTTACCTAATTTAATTTTCTCTAATATTAAAGATGAAACTTTATCAGAACCAATATATTCTTTGGGATTAGAAAGCCAAATAAATTCAACACCCTCTTCTTCTGCATTAAAAACTTCTCTTGCAGAGCCAGGCATATTCTCTCTATCTCTTCTATAGATACATTTTACAGATTTGGCATTTTGTCTAACAGAAGTCCTAACACAATCCATTGCTGTATCGCCACCCCCTATCACGACTATATTTTTATTTTCTGCATTTAAAATTCCATTGTCAAAATTTTTAACTTTATCACCTAAACCTTTACGATTTGATGCTGTTAAAAACTCCATTGCTGGAAAAATATTTTTTAAATTATTTCCAGGAACTTTGACTTCGCGTGGTTTGTAAACGCCTGTTGCAATTAATACTGCATCATGTTTTTCTTTTAATTCTTCTAAAGTTATACCTTTTCCAATTTCTAAATTTTGTTTGAATTTAATTCCAGAATCTTTTAAATAATTTGTTCTTCTTTCAACAACAAATTTCTCTAGTTTAAAATTTGGAATTCCATAAATTAATAAGCCTCCTGGCCTATCATAGCGATCATAAATTGTTATTTGATAACCATTTTTTCTTAACTCTTCTGCACAAGCTAACCCAGCTGGACCCGCTCCAATAATTCCAATAGATTGATTTTTTTCATTTTCTATTTTGATGGGTTTAATCCACCCTTTTTCCCATGCGGTATCGGTAATATACTTTTCAATTGAACCAATTGTAACGGTACCATGACCTGATTGCTCAATAACACAATTTCCTTCACACAATCTATCTTGTGGACATATGCGTCCACATATTTCTGGCATATTATTTGTGCTGTGAGCTAATTCATTAGCTTCTTCCAATCTTCCTTCTGCTGTAAGTTTTAGCCAATCTGGAATATTATTATGCAAAGGGCAATGCACTTGACAAAATGGAACTCCACATTGCGAGCATCTACTAGATTGTTCTTTGCTTTTTCATTTATAAACTGGTTATAAATTTCTTGAAAATCATCAACTCTTTTTTTTACATTCCTTTTTTCAGGAGTTTCTTTATTAACGTTTACAAATTTAAGCATTTTATCAGACATTTTTTTATGTATATGAATAACTTTTATACCAATATAAATAAGCCTAAAAGCATTTTTAGGACAGTTTGGTTGACCTATATTATTAAAAATCCAGTAAATTTGACATTTATATTGCATACCTGCTATGCGATAATAATTTGAATGCTTTCATCAATTGAAATTTTAATATTAGCGGCTATCCAAGGTATAACCGAATTCTTGCCTGTGAGCTCGGCTGCACACTTGATTTTAGTAGCTAAATATTACTCATTTAATAATCAAAATTTATTAATTGATATTTGTCTTCATCTTGGATCCTTAATTGCAATAATAATTTATTTTCAAAAAGACTTGCTTAATTTTAAGAGTAATAAAGAAATTTTAACAAAAATAGTTGTGGGGACTCTGCCAATTATCCCTCTTGGTTTTATTCTTTATCAAACAAATTTAATTGAAAACTTCAGAAGCCTAGAAATTATTGGTTGGACAAGTTTAATATTTGGAGTCTTTTTATATATAAGTGATAAAGCAAAAGTAAGAAATAAAATAGAAGAAAATTTTTCTACACAAAAAGCCGTTATCATAGGTTTATTCCAAGTATTAGCACTTATTCCTGGAGTTAGTAGATCTGGTATTACAATTACCGCAGGTAGAATGCTAGGTTTTAATAGATTTGACTCTGCTAAAATTTCTTTTTTTTTAGCTATACCCACTCTAGGTGCTGCTAGCATATTAAGTATTTATAATATTTATAGGCAAGAAAGTGTTGAACTAAATTTTTTAGCAATTATTGCGGTAATATTTTCAGCTATGTTTTCTTTTTTAACAATAGCAGTTTTTCTAAACTTTATAAGAAAATTTAGTTTAAAGATATTTATAATCTATAGAATATTACTTTCATTGGCTATACTTATAGTGGTTTATTTATAATTTTTTTAAAATTTGGTGCAAGCTGTGAAAGCAAAACTCCTCCAAGAATTAGAAAGCAACCTAAAATATTATTAAAACTTAAAATTTGATTTAAGACAAACCATGCTGCTATTGTTGCAAATACACTTTCTAAAGACATAATTATTGCTGCGGGAGCTGAAGGAATATTTCTTTGCCCAAATATCTGCAACGCAAAAGCAACGCCGCCTGATAATACTCCAGCGTATAAAATTTCAAACATTTCTAATTTAATATTAGAAAAATTAATTTCTTCAAATATAATTACGAGAATAAAAGAAAATACTGCAACAATTATATTTTGCGACAAAGCTATAAAAAAAGGCAGGTTAAAATTTTCTATTATTTTTCCAATATAAATAATATGTAGAGCCCAAAATAATGCTCCAATTATTACAAGACTATCTCCAAACCGAACATTAGAGTCATTAAAATCACTTAAAAAATAAACTCCAATAACACAAAAAATTGATGAAGGCCAAATAGACCAGTGCATTTTTTTTGAAAATAAAAAATAAATAATTATTGGTACCATAGGTACATAAAAAACTGTAAAAAAAGCAGAATTTGCAATATTTGTATAAAGTAAAGATGCTTGCTGAAATGCAGTTCCTAAAAATAAAAAAATACCAACCGGTATTATGGATTTATAAAACTTTTCTTTGTTTTGAAATACTTGTTTTTTTATTTTTTTTACTTCAAAAAATAAAGCAAAGGGTACAACTACTAAAAAACCAACTAAAAATCTGACAGCATTGAAAGTAAATGGACCAATATTATCCATTCCTTTATCTTGCGCAATGAATGTTGTTCCCCAAATAAGGGTGCAAATAATTAAACAAATAAAAGATATTACTTTTTTCATTAGCTTCTATTTATACAGCTAACTTATAAGCAAAATCTTTACCTAAGCTTTCTCTAAGATGCACACAAAATCTAGCACCTTCAGCTCCATTTATAATTCTATGATCGTAAGATAGTGAAATAGGCAGCATAATTCTACTTTCGTATTTACCTTCAATAAATATTTGTTTATTTTCTGCTCTACCTACTCCAAGAATTGCAACTTCTGGGGCATTAATAATAGGTGTAAAAAAACTTCCACCAATACTACCTAAACTTGAGATCGTCATTGAGCCTCCAAAAAACTCTTTTTTATCAATTTTAAGTTCTGCTGAAAGTTTACTAACTTCTTTTAACTTCTTTCCAATCTCTCTTATATCTTTTTTGTCAGCATCTCTAATTTTTGGAACCATTAGCCCATGTGGTGTATCTACAGCTACACCTATATGAAAATACTTTTTAAATATGATTTTGTTGTTATTTAAATCTAGAGATGCATTAAAAATAGGATAATCTTTTAGAGCTTTAACTACTGCCCTTATCATAAAAGCTAAGGGAGTAATTGAAATTTTTTCACCAGTATATAAATCCCTTAATGATTTTCTAAATGTTTCCATTTCCGTGATATCTAATTCATCATGTTGCGTTACATGAGGTATCTCTGACCATGATTTTTGCAGATGAGGGCCAGCTATTTTTTTTAATCTAGGAATGGGTTGATTTTCTACTTCACCAAATTCTTCATGACCATATTCTTGGATTTTTTTTTCGTTTTCTTTAACTGCTGTGCCTGATAGAGATCTTTTAATATATGTTTTAATATCGTCTTCATTAATTCTACCTTCTCTTTGTGAGCCCTTTATTAGATCTAATTTTGCACCTAACTCTCTTGCAAATTTTCTAGCTTTTGGACTTGCATTAATTGTGGGTAATTTTTTTTCACTCATTTTTATAATTCAGTTGGCATAGGTTTATCTTTATCAATATTATATTTTTTTATTGCTTTTTCTGCATCCTTAGATGATACAAGCTGCTCCTTAGCCAATGCACTTAATGTATATGTAACAATATGCTCTTTATCAACTTCAAAAAATTTCCTTAAATTTTTTCTACTATCACTTCTACCATACCCATCAGTTCCAAAAGAATAAAATGATTTCGATATATATGGTCTAATTTGATCAGCAAAACTTCTCATATAATCAGATGCTGCTATAATTGGGCCTTCTCTCTTACTTAAACATTCTTCAACAAATGACTTTTTGTTTTTTTCTGCAGGATTAAGTAAATTTTTTCTTTCAGTTTTCATTCCATCTTTTCTTAGTTCATTAAAACTCGTAACGCTCCAGACATCACTATCAATATTATATTCCTTGCTTAATATTTCAGCTGCAGATATCATTTCTCTTAAAATTGTTCCGCTTCCTAACAGTTGAACTTTGATTTTACCTTTATTATTAAATTCTTTAAATAAATACATTCCTTTAAGAATCCCCTCTTCACAATTTTTTGGCATTTCTGGATGATGATAGTTTTCATTCATTGTTGTTAAATAATAAAAAATATTTTCTTGCTTATCATGCATTCTTTTTAACCCTTCTCTAAAAATGACTGCTAGTTCATAAGCAAATGTTGGGTCATAGCTCACACAATTTGGAACAGTAGAAGCTAGTATTTGACTGTGGCCATCTTGGTGCTGTAAACCTTCTCCAGCTAATGTTGTTCTTCCTGATGTTGCGCCAATAAGAAATCCTCTTGCTTGAGAATCGCCAGCTGCCCAAATAAGGTCCATCACTCTTTGAAAACCAAACATAGAGTAAAATGTATATACTGGTATCATTTCTAGATCATGATTTGTGTAAGAGGTTCCTGCAGCTATAAATGATGACATAGCTCCTGTTTCTGTTATGCCTTCTTCTAACACTTGACCTTTTTTATCTTCTCTATAGGAGCTTAATTGCTCTGAGTCTTCAGGCTCATATTTTTGTCCTTCATGTGCATAGATTCCTATTTTTCTAAAAAAGCCTTCCATCCCAAATGTTCTAGCTTCATCTGGAATAATTGGAACTAATCTAGGAGCAATATTTTTGTCTCTTAATAAATTTGTTAGCATTCTTACTAATGCCATAGTAGTTGACATTTCACGGTCCCCTTGAGATTTAAGCATGTTTGCAAAAATATCTTTTGCTGGTTTTTTGATTGGTTTAGAAAAAGAAGTTCTTTCCGGCAAGTTGCCGCCTAACTTCATTCTTCTTTCTTTTAGATATCTTATTTCATCTGATTTTTCATCTGGCTTATAAAATTCAACATTTTTTACTTGTTTGTCTGTAAGAGGAATATCAAAGCGGTCTCTATAATAAAGCAAGTCTTCTTCTCCAAGTTTTTTTTGCTGATGGGTAATGTTAATACTTTCTCCAGACTTACCCATGCCATATCCTTTGATGGTTTTTGCCAAAATTACAGTAGGCTTACCTTTGGTTTTCATTGCATCGTCGTATGCAGCGTAAACTTTATGTGGATCGTGTCCTCCTCTGTTAAGTCTCCATATATCTTTATCAGTCATAGATGACACCAAATTTTTAAGCTCTGGATATTTGCCAAAAAATTTTTCTCTTACATAAGAGCCATCATTAGCTTTAAATGCTTGGTACTCTCCATCAACACATTCATTCATTCTTTTAATTAATAATCCTGATTTATCTTTAGCCAATAATTGATCCCAATAAGATCCCCAGATAACTTTTATTACATTCCAGCCTGCTCCTCTAAATATACCTTCAAGTTCCTGTATAATTTTTCCATTTCCTCTCACGGGTCCATCTAATCTTTGCAAATTGCAGTTTATAACAAATATAAGATTGTCTAATTTTTCTCTTGATGCCAAACTTATGGCTCCTAAAGACTCGGGCTCGTCAGTTTCTCCATCTCCTAAAAAAGCCCAGATTTTTCTTCCTTCATCTTTAATTAATCCTCTATTGATTAAATACTTTGTGAATCTAGCTTGATAAATTGCTAAAACTGGACCAAGTCCCATTGATACAGTTGGAAACTGCCAAAATTTTGGCATTAACCAAGGATGAGGATAAGAAGATAATCCGTCGACTCCTACTTCCTGTCTAAAATTACCTAATTGAGATGCAGAAAGCCTGCCTTCTAAAAATGACCTTGCATACATACCTGGGGCGCTATGGCCTTGAAAATAAACTAAGTCTCCACCAAATTTATTATTTTTAGCACGCCAAAAATGATTCATTCCCACATCGTATAAAGTTGCTGCTGAAGCAAAGGTTCCTATATGCCCACCAAGTTCAGGATTTTTTTTATTTGCTTTTACTACCATTGCAGCAGCATTCCATCTAATTAGAGATCTTATTCTTTTTTCTAAATTTTGATCTCCTGGAGATTTCACTTCAAGCTCAGGAGGTATTGTATTTATATAGGGTGTAGTACGAGTAAAAGGTTTATTAGACCCATCTTTATAAGCTTCATCAGTAAGTTTTTTAAGCAAATAATGAGCTCTATCAGTACCATCTTGTTTTAGCACAGCATCAAGTGAGTCTAACCATTCTTGAGTTTCTTTTGGATCAATGTCGGCAGCATTGCCATTGAGATAAGGTTTTTTAGGTACAATTTTTTTTGGTTTTTGATCTATAGTAGATTCTGCTTGCTGAATTATTTTTTCTGTAATTGGTAATAAATTTTCTTCTTTTTGTACAACTTCTAGTTTGTCTAATTCAATTTTTTCTTTACCCTCTAATTTGCTTTTTTCATTAGATTCATTATTGTCAATTAGAGCTAATATACTTCCTTTAGATACCTTATCTCCAATTTTAACTTTTAAAGAAGAGATTTTCCCAGCAAATGGAGAGGGCACCTCCACACTTGATTTATCACTTTCTAGTGTAACAACAGGGTCATTTTTATTAATTACATCTCCAGCTTTAACTAGAATTTCAATTATTTCTACACTTTCAAAATCTCCAATATCTGGGACGGATATTTTAGTTGACATGTTTTATGATTTATTTATAACACAATTTTATCTATTTTCAGCCATGTAATTAATTAATATTTAAGTATGATATTAATTATAAGAAACATTGAGAAACTATTTAAACCAAAGTATAAGAATTTAGATGGTCAATTTTGGGTTCAAAAGGTTATTCTAAAAAAATACTTTAAAGATAATTAAAAATTTCTTTCAATACACATTGCTATACCCATACCACCACCAATACATAGGGTGGCTAAACCTTTTTTAGAATCTCTTTTTACCATTTCGTGTATAAGTGTTACCAAAATTCTCGTCCCTGAAGCTCCAATTGGGTGGCCTAATGCAATAGCTCCCCCGTTAACATTTACTTTTTCTTTTGGGATACCTAGATCTTTAATAACTGCCAAGCTTTGTGCTGCAAAAGCTTCGTTCGATTCGATTAAATCTAAATCACTGACTTTCCATCCTGCTTTTTGAAGAGCTTTTTTTGAAGAAGGTATAGGACCAGATCCCATTAAGGAAGGGTCCACACCACATGTTGCCCAAGATACAATTTTAACTAAGGGAGATAAATTTCTTTTTCTTGCTTCACTTTCTTTCATCAAAATAACTGCTGCAGCACCATCATTAAGTCCAGAAGAATTTCCAGGTGTAACAGTGCCATCATTTATAAAAGTTGATCTTAATTTTGTAAGTCTTTCTATTGTCATTTTTTCTCTTGGATGTTCATCTAAATGAAATTCATTATTTTTATCTTTAGATTTTAAAATAACTGGAACAATTTCATTATTAAATTTTCCATCTTTTTGAGCTTTTTCAGTTTTAATCTGTGATGACAAGGCAAAGTCATCTTGATCTTTTCTAGATATTTTCCACTTAGTTGCAACATTCTCAGCTGTATTTCCCATATGATAACTATTAAACGCATCCCATAAACCATCATGAACCATTGTATCAATAAGGTTGCTCTCCTCTAATTTTTTTCCTTTTTGAAAGTTAATTGCATGTGGGGCACGCGACATACTCTCCTGTCCTCCTGCTACAATAATACTAGCATCTCTTGAAACGATTGATTGATAGCCAGCAGCAACAGATCTTAATCCAGATCCACATACCTGATTAATTACGTACGAAGTTTTTTCTATAGGGACGCCAGCCTGTATAGCTGCCTGCCTTGCTGGGTTTTGACCGGTAGCAGTTGTTAATACCTGACCCATAATTACTTCATCAATATCACTAGGCTTTAAATTTGATTTTTTTATAGCTTCTTTAATAACTGTTGATCCCAGTTCATGGGCATGTATATCTTTTAAAGACCCTTTAAATGATCCTATTGCTGTTCTTACCGCAGAAGTGATCACTATATTGTTTTGTTTATCGTTCATAACCTGTCTATCTTTTAATGATAAAATAAATTTAAACAATAACAACATATAAA
>Ga0209089_10002723_pt1 | contig 15433 bp, 13 predicted proteins | sample ArcticOcean_MG_C_FD_187431 | JGI IMG/M metagenome (GOLD analysis project Ga0209089, IMG submission 187431) | Marine microbial communities from western Arctic Ocean - ArcticOcean_MG_CB2_150 (SPAdes) (version 2) | ecosystem: Environmental > Aquatic > Marine > Oceanic | place: Arctic Ocean: Canada... | reverse complement strand
ATGGCTGAAAGCGTTTGGTGAGATTCGCGGTCTGTTTTCCGACACAGGCGAGGCACACAATCGCAACCTCGCGGCTGGTGACTTCAGCTTCAACACGGATCGCGGTGGCCGCTGCCCGAAGTGCAAAGGCACCGGTACGGTCGAAATCGACATGCAGTTTCTGGCCGACGTCGTGATGACGTGTCCCGACTGCCACGGCTCAAGATACCAGCGACACATTCTGGAAGTCACATGGCGCGGCCGCTCAATCGCCGACGTGCTGGCAATGACGGCGGCAGAAGCCTTCGCATTCTTCCGCGGGCAGCCAAAGATTCAGAAGAAGCTGAGGACACTGAAAGATGTCGGCCTCGATTATCTGACGCTCGGTCAGCCACTGGCCACGCTCTCCGGCGGGGAAGCTCAGAGATTGAAGCTGGCATCAAGTCTGGCCGCGACCGGACGATCTGGTTCCCTGCTCATCCTCAACGAACCAACCACCGGACTGCACCCCCTGGATGTCGAGCGTCTGCTCGAATGCTTCAGGGGACTGCTCGCAGTCGGTCACTCGTTGATTGTGATTGAACATCATCTGAATGTGATCCGTGCTGCGGATCACGTCATCGACATGGGGCCTGAAGCCGGACCCGAGGGCGGCCACGTTGTCGTCAGCGGTTCTGTCATTGACGTGATGGCCTGCTCCAAATCAATTACGGGTCAATTCCTGCGTGACGGGCTCTCGTAAGAATGGGTCCACGAAATACACGAATGACACGAAAAACTCAGGTCAAGCGATGACCACGGTCGGTCATCACGACGCCCTGTTTTCGTGTCATTCGTGCCTTTCGTGGTTAACCTCTTACCCGCCGGGCGTGTTGCACACATGACAAGACAAACAGGACGACAACCGATGCTTCGAATTCTGATGCAGTCCCTGGCTGTTCTGGTGACTGCTTCGCACACCAGCGCCGATGCCGCCCGCCCGAACATTGTCATCATCATGTGCGATGACATGGGGTTCTCCGACATTGGCTGCTTTGGCGGCGAGATCGACACACCTCATCTGAACGCGCTGGCGGCCAACGGTCTGAGATTCACCGACTTCCACAACAACGCAAAGTGTTCCGAGACGCGCGCGTCGCTGCTGACAGGTTTGTGGCATCAGCAATCGAAAAACCTGAGAAAGCCAGGACACGTCACGATCGCTGAAGTGCTTAAGTCAGCCGGCTACTCGACCATGATGAGCGGCAAGTGGCACGTTGCCGGGATTCCGCCGGACCGTGGGTTCGATCGCTACTTCGGGTTTCTCAGCGGTGCAATCAACTTCTTCACTGGCGTCGACTGGGGCGACGGACGAAACCTGATGCGGCTCGATCGTGAGGTCTATCAGCCGCCATCTGACTTCTACTCGACGAACGCCTTTACCGATTACGCCATCGAGTTCATCGACGACGTGCGGCAGAAGGACAAACCGTTCTTCCTGTACCTGGCACACAATGCTCCGCACTTTCCGCTGCACGCTTTGCCCGAAGACATTGCGAAGTACAAGGGTCGCTACAAGGTCGGCTGGGATGTCATTCGCCAGCAGCGTTACGAGAAGCTCAAGAAGCTTGGGATTATCGACAACACCTGGCGGTTGTCCGGGCGCGATCCCAAAGTCGAGCCGTGGGAAGACATGACTGCCGAGCAGGTCGAGTTCCTCGAACCGATGATGGCCGTGTATGCAGCGATGGTCGATCGGCTCGATCAGAACATCGGGCGTCTGGTGACCTACCTCGAAAAACATGGCGAGTTGGACAACACACTGATTCTGTTCTTTTCAGACAACGGCGCCTGCCCCTATCAGCGACTACGCACCAGCGAGCGAATTCCTGGCGCCAAAGACAGCGACATTGCCTACGACGCGCGCTGGGCCAATATGTGCAACACACCACTGCGACTCTACAAGCAGTACGCGCACGAAGGCGGTTCCGCCACACCGATGATCGCGCACTGGCCTGCGGGAATTCGAGCACGTGGTGAACTGTCACGATTCACGTCCCATCTCGTGGACCTGATGCCAACCGTTGTGGAACTCGCCGGAGCAGAATACCCGAAGTCCTTCGCTGGCCACGCCATTCTGCCGATGGAAGGCGAATCGCTCGTACCCGCACTGCAGGGCAAGGCAACCTCTCGCAGCCGGCCAGTCTTCTGGGAGTTCAGCGGCAATCACGCGATTCGAGATGGTCAGTGGAAACTGGTCGCCGAACGGTCCAAAGACTGGGAACTGTACGATCTGTCGACTGATCGCAGCGAAACGCGGAACCTGAGGGCCGAAGATGCCGACCGTGTTGCAGCACTCGCAGCGAACTACGACGCCTGGGCAATACGCACGGGCGCGAAGACACACAAACAGTCCCGCGCGATGAAGCCGTCCACCCAGTCGCAATTATTCGATCTGCAAGAGTTGCTTAAGTAGGCCGGAACAAGCGAAGCGCAGTTCCGGCAATTCGGTTGGTTATTGGCACGACGCGTGCCGGAACTGCGAGTTGCTTGTTCCGGCCTACCGAAAACCCAACGCTCCGAGGACTCCCACCGTGCGTATTGCCGTCGGCCAGTTGTGGCAGGAAACCAACACGTTTAACCGTAACCTCACGAGGTGGTCCGACTTCGAGGCCATGGGTGTTGCCCACGGCGCGGATATTCTGGATCGCTTCAGCGAGACGGGTGAACTATCCGGTTTTCTGCAGGCTATCCGGGAAGCGCAACCGGACGCGCAGTTCGTCGGGTTATCCCGCTTCACATGCTGGCCATGGGGATCGGTCGCTGCAGAAACATGGCAGCAGATTCGCGATTCGTTTGCGGAACAACTCTCCGCCGTTGGAAACGTCGATGCGGTCTATCTCACACTGCATGGCGCCATCTGTTCGGAAGACGAACCAGACCTGACCGGAGCGATCCTCGAACAGGTGCAACGGGCCGTGGGCTCAGACATCCCAGTCGTCGGCTCGCTCGACCTGCATGCGAACATTACGCCGAGAATGATGCGCTCCGCGTACTCGCTCGCGGGTTATCACGCCTGCCCGCACATCGACGGAGTGCAAACGGGTGCCCGAGCCGCCAGAGCATTGTTGTGGAGTCTTGAGTCCGGTCGTCGTCCGACGACATATACGCGCAAGCTGCCGATGATCACAGCGGCGGAAAGCCACAACACGTTCACGGGAATTCCTGCTCCTTTATACCGGCGACTGGAAGAGCTGGAGCGTCAGCCTGGTGTTCTGACGGCAGGCCTTTACATGGCAATGCCGTGGTTCGATTGTCCTGCGCTCGGTTGGACAGTGACGTTGACCGTCGAGGAAGCCAGTGACGAATGGCAGTCGGTCGTCGATGACCTGGCCGCCAATGCCTGGGAATTGAGGGCATGTATGGAAGATGTCGACCGACTTCCGCCGGAACAGGTCGTCGATCGAGCTTTGGCAGTTGACGGCCACCCGGTCGTGATCGGAGACGGGGCGGATGCCACGAACAGCGGCGCTCCAGGGGACTCAACCGTACTGCTGGCCGAGTTTCTGAAACGAGACTCCATTCCACACGGCGCGCTAACCTTCCTGATTGATGCGGATGCTGTTCAAGCGGCGCAGCAGTGCGGCGAAGGTGGCCGCTTCGAACATCCGATTGGTGGCAAGCTCTCTGAATTCAGCGCGCCGGTACCATTCGTCGGAACGGTCGAGAAACTGGTCGACGTCAAATGGGTCCTCAGCGGACACATCTGCGACAACCTGCCCATCAACATGGGTGCCGGCGCGATCGTCCGCTCGGGCGATGTCACGGTACTTCTGTGTGAGCGCTCCGGGCCGGGCAGTTCACCAGTCCTGTACGAATCCGTGGGGCTTGACCCGCGCGACTTTGGGATCGTCGTGGCCAAATCCCCAGCCGGTTTTCGAGCTGATTACGGACCGTTCGCAGCCGACATGCTGCTCGTCGATTCGCCTGGTTGCGCGGCACCACGATGGAGCGAGTTGTCGTTCGAGAATGTGAATCGACCTCTATGGCCGCTCGATCCCATTGAAACGCCCGAAGCTGCCCAATGGGCCTGCTGAGGAACGTGTCCGAAATAACTTCCCAGTTCTGGACCTGGCCCTGGAATATGAACCGGCGGTGACGGCCGCGTTCGATCCCGACTGGCGATCGGCGATGCTTCCGCACTGGCGCAAACAGGCCACGCGGGTCAACAGATTGTCAATGTAGTACGCCATCAGCCCTGCAATCAGCAGAGTCCGCAGCAGACTGAGCGACGAGCACATGACGCCACCGCCGCTGCTGGCACAAACGGCGGAAATTCGGACGCCGCGAGTTCGCAAAGAACGCAGATTGTCTGCACCCGATTCGCCCGGGATTCGGATTCCGAAAGGTGACCCAGTTCCTTCATCTTTTCGGGAGACACAGACATGAGACTTCAGCCGCCAATTGCACGCAGACTGCGCCCTCTATCCACCGGCATCCGGCCGGTTTCACTCTGATTGAGCTGCTGGTCGTTATCGGAATCATTTCCGTCCTGATGTCGCTGCTGCTGCCGGCCGTGCAATCAGCCCGCGAATCCGCGCGGGGGCTTCAATGCAAAAACCACCTGAAGCAAATCGCTCTGGGACTGCACAATCTTCATGACGTCGAGGGCCACTTTCCAACGCATCAGGCCGCTGGGCATGGAATGCCGGAGCCCCGGCACTGCCGGCCGTGGCGCGCACGGACTATGCCGTCAACATGGGCGACTTCGATCTCTGGCCTGTGCTGGTTAGGGAACTCGGTACCAACGGTGCGGGGTTGAGAATTCGAGGGCCATACAATCTCGCCCAGGGAGAAGACCCTGACTACGACTGGCCGCTGCCGTCTCCGAATACCCACGAGGCCACGTACACGGGCATCATTTTCCGTCGCAGTGAGGTCGCGCTGCGTGATGTCCAGGATGGCACGACGACGACCTATCTGATTGGTGAGAAGTACCTGAACCCGGACGATTACCGGACAGGTCGGGACTGGGGCGACAACGAGGACATGTACAGCGGCGGCAACGATTCGGGCCGGTTCACGCTGCGACCGCCGGCCCGCGACCGGAAGGGGACCACTGCCATCTCCATTTTCGGCAGTGCCCATCCGGGGGGATTTCACATGGCGATGTGTGACGGGTCTGTGCGTGTGATCGGCTACCACATCGACTCTGATGTCCATCGTAGACTCGGGCATCGCCATGACGGATCGTCGCTCGACGGCGGTTCCTTCTGACGCTGAGGTCGAGTTCCCGCTCTCGGGCACTGCCCACCACGGAACGAGGCTGGCAGCCAATGGTGTTCGGCACGAAACCTGCGGCCCTGAAGGGGCCTGACAAATCAGCCTGGGGCAACGCCCCAGGAAAGCAGTCGAACGAGAATCCATAGCCCTTTCAGGGCTTAAGAACTCCTCGCCCTCGCATACCTGGGGCGTTGCCCCAGGCTGATTTGTTGAACCCCTTCGGGGCACGCAATGCACGTGCCGAACGCCATTGGCTGGCAGCCTCGTCCACGGAGATTTCCCATGACGAGCCCTGTCAATTTGAAGACCGCTGTCTGGTTCTGCCGGATTCCTGGACAGGAACTCGGGCCGATGTCGGCTGAGGATCTGCGAGGCATGATCGCACGCCATGAACTGCTGCCTGAAGACCGTGTCCGGAGCCGGGGCGGATCAGAATGGCTCCCGGCCCGGACGATCGACGGTCTGTTCGACTGGGTCACCCGCGCGAGGGCCCGGGCTCGCTCGGCGATTCCGCTGGGCAACGCTCTTACAGCGCCGAGTTGCGATGCATCACCGGCAAGGGTCCGCACCGTCCGGGCGGACGATGCGGCAGGCGATGCATCACAGGCCTCTCTAGAGCAGCCGTTGGTGAAGCCAGCGCCGACGTCAGACAGTTCTTCGATTCCAGAGGCGGCACCCACAAAGGAATCCGGTCGCAGCCGCCGATCGCATGGAACGCCCGACGCGGCCACGGACCTCATCGCCCGGATGGTGCGGGAACACAGCCGGGATCAACGGGCGGCGCAAACTGTCGCGCGACGACCGTCACTCCTTCAACGGCTACGGACGCAGGACTGGAGTGGGGTCCAGCGGAACCGTGGCATCTTCGCGGCCCTCCTGATTGCCGCGACTGCAACCATAACACTGGCGAGCCGTGGATGGGCTGACTCGCTCGACGCAGTCAATCCACTCGAATCGACGCCGGCCTTCGACGACTGGAAAGAGTGGGCCGTTGCACCGCCGGAGGCAGAAGCACCGGGATAGAGTCGCTCCGACCGTCGGAAGCCAGCGTCAGAGCACTGTTCGGTACGATCTCTGGAATGCCCGCGTTGAGTCTGACAGGATGTTCAGATTCCCGGACAGTTCTCGCAGCAGTCCGATGCGATTCGACCACTGACGAGCGGGCGCGGACCGTTGAAACGAACCCGAGATGCAGACCTGTGGCACAAGCTGTGTGCTGTCGTCGAGAGATTTGAATCGGCATGGAAGACCGGCGCGCCATCCCTGGCCGACTTTGTTCCCGCAGGTCCTGCAGAGCTGCGCAAAGAGTGTCTGGTCGAGCTTCTACGCATCGACATGGAAAAACGCGGTGAGGCGGGCGAGGGAATGCGGCTGGAAGCCTGCCTGCACGACTGGCCGGAGCTGAGAGACGACAGTGAAGTGCTGATCCGCCTGCTGGAATCCGAGTGCATGACCCGGGCGTGGCTGGGAGAGCCGCCAGACCGTCGGGAACTGCAGGAGCGGTTTCCGGACCTGGCCGATCAAGTGGACCTCGAAGCAGTTCTGGCCGAAGCCAGCCAGGAGTCGCCGGAAGATACGGCGAGTGACGCCGACGCCACCTCTGATGGCCCGACGAAACTGCTGACGAACCGGAATGCAGTCCAGCTGCAACCTGAGGAATCGTTCGGGGCCGGGGACCGGTACGAGATTCTCCGTCTGCTGGGCAGCGGAGGCATGGGCAGCGTCTACCTGGCGCGGGACACGCGCCTCGGCCGAAACGTGGCGATCAAGATTCCGGACCGGGATACGCTCAGCGATCCGACCCTGGTCGCCCGGTTTCAGCGCGAAGCCCAGACGCTGGCGTCACTCACGCACCCGCGAATCTGTCAGGTCTTTGATGTTGATCAGTGGAACGACATCCATTTTCTAACAATGGAATTTGTGGCCGGAACAAATCTCGACGCATGGTCGCAGCAACATACGCTGACACCACCCGACGCGGCATCCATCGTCTGCCGTCTGGCAGGCGCGGTCGCGGCACTGCACGAGGCGGGCACTGTGCACCGCGACATCAAATCATCGAATGTCATGATCCGCCCGGATGGTGAGCCGGTCCTGATGGATTTCGGTCTGGCTCGCGGGACGTCGATCGATCAACAGATCACGTCGACCGGCTCACTGTTGGGTACGCCGGCCTACATGCCACCGGAAGTGATCGACCACGGCGCAGCGTCTGCGACGGAACGCAGCGACGTCTACAGCCTGGGCGTGCTGCTGTATCGACTGCTGACCGGAAGCATGCCGTTTACCGGCACGCTGACACAGGTCCTGGTGCAGATCGGAACGCAGCCCCCGCCGCCGATTCGCGACCACTGTCCCGACGTTGACGGGAACCTGGAATCCATTTGCCTGAATTGCCTGGAGAAGGACCCGCTCCGTCGCCCAGCGACTGCCGGTGAGCTGCGTGACAGACTGCAAGAGTGGCTTGAGACCAGAGCCGTGTCGGTCCGAGACGCAGGTGACAGCGCGGGACGGGTCACGCGCCGAACCGCCCTCGTCGTGCTGGCTGTCGTCGTTATCGGAGTTGCAGCCACGCTCAGCCTGGGACCCGACCCGGCGGGCGAAGCGGACAGCCGGATCGCAAGAGACAAACCGGCAGAACCGCCTCGAAGTCTCGACGATTCACCGCCACCGGCCGTTCAGAAAAACGGGCAGGAAGAGAATCCTCTCCCGCCTTTGAGTTTCGCAGCACTCGTGCCCCGCCCGGCCCCTTTGCCCGATATCCAGTCGTGGAGTCTCGAAACCAGGCACCACCGCGGCGCGGCATGGGCTGGCGCGTTCAGCCCCGACGGCTCATTGCTGGCGACTGGTGGCGAAGACGCCGCGATCCGTATCTACGACTATGACTCCGCCGAGTTGAAACACATCCTGATCGGTCATGACGACGTCGTCACTGACCTCGTGTGGTCACCGGACGACACCTGGCTCGCAGTCGGCAGTCAGGACGGGACCGTCACAGTGTGGAACCCTTACACCGGGAAGCTATTAAGACGTCTCGCAGGATACACCAAAGAGTGGATCGACCTGGCGCTGACAACGGACGGGGAGAAGCTGGCCGTTTACGATCGAAAGGTGTTACAGATCTTCGAGACAGATGAGTGGGGGGAGATTCAGTGGCTCAAAGCCGACGCGATGTATGGTTACAAGTCGACGGTCTCGTGGGCGCCGGATAATCACAGGATGGCTACCGTTCAGTCGGCAAACTTCCGTGTGTTCTCGTGGGATCAACCGCTTGCGTTTCAGGATTGCCACGATCCGCATACTGCAATCAGCGTCGCCTGGTCACCCGCAGGAGAAATTGTCGCTTCGGCATCGCAGCCCGGGGGCTCTTCCATCCACCTGTGGGACGTCGCGGCCAACAAATCGCTGGGCGTTCTTGATCACGAGAATGCCATCAGCACGATTCATTTCTCACCGGATGGACGTCATCTGATTTCGGCCGGGCACCAGAATCGCATTCGTGTCTGGGACACGTCCACGAAAGAAAAACTGACAGAGTTGACTTTGGCCGGTGGTGGACGCGGCTCGCACTGTCTGGGTGTGTCGCCGGATGGAACGTCATTCGTTTGCGGCGGTTACTGGGGACAGGTTGACGCATTCGACCTGAAGACCGCTGCCCCGTTGCGACGCTTCAGCGAACCAGTCGCTGCCACGTTAAACTCAGCGGGCTGGTCACCGGATTCCAGACGGATTGCGACGGTCGACAACCGTTACACCGTCCGCGTCTGGGATCGTCTGAACGGAGAGCTTCTCGGTATCCGGACGCGACCTGCCGAACAGGGGTCAATGGCGTCTGTCGTCTGGGACGCAAAACGCAATGCGTTGCTAGTCCCTTGCGGGCGTGGCGGTCCCAACCTGTGGAGCTTCGAGGTGACGGATCGTGGAGACATGGCAACGCCGAAGCCGATCCCGGTTGATATCGGCGATCGACTGGCCATTTCCCCTGACGGAAACCGGCTTGCGGCATTGTCGGGTGGACTGACCATCGTCGACCTCGCCAACGAAACCATATCAGGAGTATTCGTCACCCCGAACGAAGGCAGAGCAGTGGCGTGGTCGCCAGACGGGGCACTGATTGCAACTGGACACCATGACACAAAAGGTGGGGTCAGGATTTGGAAACCAGGACAGGCAGAACCGTTGCAGCAAATGCCTGGGATCGACCAGGACTGGATTCTGTCGCTCGCGTGGTCACCGGACGGGCGGTTTGTGGCGTCTGGCAGCAGGGACCCGGACATCCGGATCTGGGACGCTCGTTCCGGACAACTGCACAATCGGCTGAAAACGCAGAACTCCACCGGAATATCGACCATCGACTGGACGTCGGATGGACGCCTGATTGCTGTCAGTCGGGATGCGGAATTATTTGAGTGGGATGTGGCTACTGGTCAGCGCCTGCGAACCGTGCGTGGCATCGCACCCGGGGAAGTGTCACCCGGCGGCTGGTCGATCGCGTCAGTCGATGGCACGCGCCGCAGCACCGTCCCCGCCACAATGCGCACTTTCATGCGGATACACGATCTCGAATCGCTCGAACCCGAAATAACGATGGTGCCGCTGGCCGACGAACGCTGGCTGGCCGTGACTCCTGATGGCCGGATCCGTGGCTCGGACGGAATCGAAGACGAAATCGTCTACGTCGTGGAAACCCGTGACGGTCAGGAGACGCTCTCACACGACGCGTTTGTCGAACGCTTCGGGGCCGATGAGGACCGCACACCGATGACGAAACCGATCGAGGAGTCCGGCGGCGATCACAAGGATGCGGCGCTACGCTTCAACGGTCGGAACAGCTATGTCGAGATTCCCTCGTTCAGATTTGACGGCTCGCACCCTCTGACCGTGGAAGCACTCGTCCGGATTGGGAAGGCGAACACGGAAGCGGACATCATTTCGTGTACTGAGCAATCCGGCTTCGCATTGAGGACCACGGCGAAAGGTGTGCAGTTCATGGCCTCGCCCAAGGCATTTCATTACACGACGGCTCAGTCCGAAGACACGTTTGCAGGCACGCAAGCCGTACACTTTGCTGGTGTTCTCGATCCAGACCGGGAGCACATCTCGCTGTTTGCCGACGGGCAACTCGTCGCCAAAGAAGAATTCGATCGGACATTCAATGCATCGCGGTTTCCACTCATGCTGGGCTGCAGTCCGCCTGCACCCGGCTACGCATTCGCGGGTGAAATCGATGAAGTCCGAGTTTCACGAGTCGTCCGTTACACGGAAGAATTCGAGCCAGAGTCTCGCTTCAACTCGGATGCTGACACGCTTGCGCTGTACCACTGTGACGAAGGACGCGGTTCCATCCTGCATGACAGCTCTGAGAACAACCATCGTGGCCGCATTGTCGCCGCCGAATGGGTGCCCGGCCTCGCCAGATAGAAAGTAGGCCGGAACAAGCCTGGGGTGGCCTTCGGCCACAACCCCACTCGTTCCAACGCTCTGCGTTGGAACGCCGCCGTGGACGCTCTGCGTCCCCGGCTTTGAACGCACGGGACGCTCTGCGTTGGAACGAGAATGCAGGACATGTTCGCGTTCCTCATCGATCCGACCGGCTGGACGGAGATCGAAGGCCAGGCGTTTGCGCCTGGCCTCTTTGTCTGGAACAGCGAAGCCGGAAGACGGTGTCTGGGGATTCAGACCGGCATGGCCGGATTATTGGATCGTGCTTTCCAATTTCAATACGACGTCTATCAAGTTCCGGTTCGCTAATAACAAACCGCCTGTGGCGGCTGGCTTCAGTCCGTCTGTCAGAACCACATCGCCTGCAGTGAAGACGCCATGCGTTCGTACATCCCACGGCACAGGTCACGTGTCAATTGCGCAGCCCGCGACCGCGGCGCCCAGTGAGTCACTGGCTGCCGTGAAGCCACAGACACCTTGAACGACGACGCCTCATCAAAGTCCGTGGCCTCTTCAACCAGTGACCGCACGGCAAACTGACGCATCCCCGACAACTCCGGCCGCGGTTCATTCAGCGGGGCCAGAGTGTGATTCGCACAGACGATTGATATCTGACTCAATCGTGTGGGAATCAGGAGAGACGAAAGTTCCCGACTGTCCGCGTCACTCAGCACCGAGGTAAGACACAACTCCGGCGAGAGCTGCTCGACAAAGTCTGTCCCCAGAAAGCCCGTCCCAGTGACCCCTGCGGGTCGGCATCGATGAGAAGGACGCGCAGTCCGCACTCGGCGAACGTCCCAGCCAGATGAAAGCACAGCGAACTCTTCCCGCAGCCGCCCTTCTGGTTGATGAAATAGACTACTCTCGGAGGTGCCATTGGGGTCCTGCTGCGGCCTGAATTGCCACTGGCAATTCGGCGTAAGGAGTGAATAACCAATGACTGGCGCAAGACGGGCAGGGAGGCTCATCATGACGCCGAGTTTCCACCACCGACCCCGTGTCGGTGGAGAACTGACTGACAGCTACGAAACAGCCCGCGTGAATACGCCTCCACCGACCCCGCGTCGGTGGGGCGACGACTCAGCCCGGAAAGTGATGCTCAGACGCCCTCGTCCTAACGACAAACGGCGAAGCGACAGACCGCCCGTTTCGGGAAGCCGGGCGATGGGGCCGGGTACAGGAATGATTCCTGAAACTGCATCCGGTGCCGAACGTCGACGCATGATGCGCGACCGGCATTCGACCGCGAGCCAATCGCGGCATGGCACCGGCGTCGGGTCACTCAAGTCGTTTGCGAATCAGCCGAGGATCGCTTCGATCGGCGCGCCGCCACGGACGATCGGTGTGGGCTGGTCGTTTCCGGCGGGGTACGTCTTGTGCGCGTCGATGCCCATCAGGTCATAAACCGTGCAGGCGAAGTCGGCTGGCGAATGGCTCTTGTCAGTCACGAATGCTCCCTGGGCGTCCGTGTCGCCGTAAACGAATCCGCCGGGCACTCCGGCGCCGGCAAGGATGATACTCATCGCCTGAGGCCAGTGGTCGCGGCCGGATTTTTCATTGATCTTCGGGGTGCGTCCGAACTCACCGAACATCATGACCAGCGTCTCGTCCAGCAGGCCGCGATCTTCGAGATCAATCAGTAGTGCTGACAGGCAACGGTCGACGATCGGGATGTTCTTCCGCATCCGAGAGAAGTTGTCGGCGTGCGTGTCCCAGCCGTAGGGATCAGTAACCGTCACGAATCGGACACCGGCCTCGATCATTCGCCTGCCGAGCAGCATCCGTTGGCCGAGCTGCTCGCGGCCATATCGTTCGCGAACTTCGGCTGATTCCTCGTCAATTCGAAATGCCTGCCGTGTGCGTTCCGACAGGATGATGTCGTGGGCGTCCTGGTAGAAACGATCAAGACCTTCAAGCAGCGGTGGCTTCTCGGTCAGTTCATCGAACAGGTGGTCGGTCTTCTGCAAGAGTCGACGGCGACGATTCAGACGGTCGAGATCAACACCTTCAGGCATACTGATCGAGCGGACTTTGAAGTCGTCGGCGTTGGGGTCGCCCTGCACTTCGAACGAACGGTACGCCGGACCGAGGAATCCCGGTCCAGGTCCCTGACTCGGTTCACTGGGAATGGCAACGGTCGTCGGGACTCCGGGCTTGTCCGCAGTCTCCTTCTTCACAACCGATGACCATGTTGGATGAAATGTTGTCGGGTTGGGCGGATTGCCACTGCCCAGCATGAACATGCTGCCGGGCTTGTGGTCGGGGATGTGATGATTCACGCCGCGAATGATCGACAGCTTGTGTATCTGCTGTGACAGGAATGGCATCAACTCGCAGACCGGGTAACCCGGCAGATCCGTGCCGATCGGAGCGAACTCTCCCCGCACATCATCCGTGGCCAGGGGCTTCATATCCCACATGTCCTGATGTGGAGGTCCTCCCTGGCACCAGTAGAAGACAATGTTCTTTGCGCGCGGTTCAGGGCGGTTTTCGCGTTCAGACCGGGCTTCAGCACGCAGTAGATTGGGAAGCGTCAGGCCGGGAAGAAGGGCCGTGCCCAAGCTCAGAAAATTGCGGCGGGATTCAAATGGACTCATGTCTGTATTCCAGCGACCAACATGGCGTTGATCATCAGTGACTCACCAGGAACTCCTGACGATTGAATAGTGACCATAGCACATCCTGATAGCCGGTCAGCCGATCGACCGACGCTGACACGTAATCCACAGTCGTCTTGATTTCCTCCTCGGCTGGTCGTCGGCTGAGCGTCCACAAGTAAAGTTCTTCCACCAATTTCCCGTCGTCGGAAACTGTGTCGACAAGCTGCTTGAGACGCCCGTTCTCATCCGTGATCTTCTTCCAGAGCGATTCGTCGTTGTACAGATACATGGCCTGACTGAGACTGGGGTCGGTACCGCGTTCGCAATCGCACGCCTGCACACGGCGTGGCTTGCCGAAGATCAGCAGCGGATGCCAGTCGTCACCGCGGAAACGGCTCAGGCCCGATTCGATGATGCGCTGCCCGGGGCGATCGGCCTTGTTGTAATAAACCTTCGTCAGAGCCAGTTTCGTGTTCGTGATCTGGGACAGCGAATCGACAACTTGTTCTGCTGTCATTCGTTTCAGAATCCGATGGGAATAATTGTGAGTGTCGCTGGCGTTGCTGAGATTTGTCCGCCAGCTATCGCTGATAGGCCACCAGACTCAGAATTCGACGGTGGAGCCGCCTGAGGTTGTAGTCCTGCTCCACGAAGTCCTGAGCGAGATCGTCCAGCACCTGAGGGTGCGATGGCGGATTGGCAGCGGATTGCGAATCGACGGGCTCGTACAAGCCGCGTCCCATGTAGTGTGCCCAGACACGATTCACCATTGCTCGCGCGAAGTACGGGTTTTCAGGATCGACCATCCATTCCCAGATGTTCCGTCGAGGATCACTGCCCGCCTGAATTTCGATCGGTTCGCCTCCCAGTGTTCGTGGAAGCAACGCTTCACCGGTGACCGGATCGGGAAACGTCTCCGCGGCTTCTGTCGTCACATGAATGCCACTGAGTCGAATCTTCTTCTCGGCCAGGTGCGGGACGGCTCCTCGGTGGACGTAGGTAAAGACGGACGCAAAACCAAGGAAATCTGATTCGGTCCAGCGGTCGTACGGGTGCTTGTGGCACTGGGCACACGTCAGTTGCACGCCGAGGAAGGCGTGAGAAAGCTGCAGTGCGACCTTCTTGGAATCCAGGATTGTTTTGAGCGTCTTATTGTTCTTGTCGCGAATCTGTTGCAGGAACTTGCTACCGCCGTAGATCGCATCCATCGTGCGGCGAGTCGCATAGCCGGTTCGCCAGGGTTGCGGGGGATTGGGGTCGGGTTCTGGTTTCTCGCCGTTCTTTGCCGCTTTTTTTTTACGTTTGCGTTCTTCGGCCTGCTGCATCAGTTCGAGCCGGATCTGATCGGGAGTACGACCGTCCTCCACAGAGCCGCAGAAGACGCCATACGCGATCTGATCCCACGGCGTATTCTGCTCCAGCTTGTGGCGGAACCAGTCGTGAAACTGGACCGGGTCGAGGAAGCGGTTGTCAGCTCCGAGCATGTCGGTCAAACGCGTCGCCCACAGCGCCTGATGCAATGGATGATCGAGCAGGTGATCGATCAGCTTCTGCCGCTTGTCGGGTGACGAGTCGACAAGGAATGCCCGCACCTCGTCGGGAGTGGGAAGCACGCTGGTGGTATCGAGGAAAACGCGTCGAATGAACTCCTCGTCTGTGCAGATTCCTGATGCCGCGATGTTCAATCGCTGTAGTTTCTCCATCAGGACCCGATCGACCGAATCGGTGAATTGCACAGTGGGCGAGTCGCCCACTGCGTGCCCGAGCGGTGCCCCGGGGACTTCGATGATCGTGAAAGCGACGCGACCCGAGTAATGGGCCAGCACGGGGACGTCGCCCACGTGCGCGGGACGGACCGTGCCATCATGCTCAATGGATGCGATCGATGGATCACGCGATTCGAACGTCGTGTACCACGTGACGTCTTCTTCGCTTTCATCGGACAGTTCCGCGATGACCCGTACATGCGGTGGTGAAGTTGTGCCGAGTCGTACCGTCACGGTCGCGGGTTCGATTCGCACGTGGGCGTGATCCCAAAACGTGGGTGTTGGGGAATCGGGAAAATATCGAGACTCCCTTCCGGTTGATGGTTGAAGTCGGACCGGGAAAGGAGTCTCGATGGAAATTCGCATGGAAGCGGATGGACCGGT
>Ga0209089_10002715_pt1 | contig 15460 bp, 20 predicted proteins | sample ArcticOcean_MG_C_FD_187431 | JGI IMG/M metagenome (GOLD analysis project Ga0209089, IMG submission 187431) | Marine microbial communities from western Arctic Ocean - ArcticOcean_MG_CB2_150 (SPAdes) (version 2) | ecosystem: Environmental > Aquatic > Marine > Oceanic | place: Arctic Ocean: Canada... | reverse complement strand
TTGCCATGCTAATAGCTGCAAGAATGGAGCTTTTTCCTACATTGGGAAGACCAATTAGCCCTACATCTGCAAGAACTTTTAAGACTATTTTTAATTGCCTTTCTTCTCCTTTTTTACCATCAGTTTGTTTTCTTGGAGCTCTATTTGTAGAAGTTTTAAAACGGGTATTGCCAAGACCAAAGGCACCCCCAACTACGATTTTTATAGTTTGCTTATCATGGTCCAAATCACAAATTAATTCCTCTGTTTTAGAGTCATAAATCATGCTTCCAACTGGAAGTTTTATTGGCAAATCATTTCCTGATTTTCCTTTTTTATTTTTACCGCTACCAGATTTACCATTTTGTGCAACAAACTTACTTTTATTTCTAAAGTCTGCCAATGTATTGAGCCCATCTTTTGCTTCGATGATAATGGAACCACCATCGCCACCATCGCCACCATCTGGACCTCCAAATGGTATATATTTCTCTCTTCTAAAACTGACACAGCCATTTCCACCATTACCAGCTTTAACCAAGATTATGGTTTCATCTATAAATTTCATAATGTTTTTTTGTTGAAAATTTAGATAGTTTTTGTGGGTAAGACACTAACAAACGAATGCTTGTTTGGTCCTTTTTTCTGGAAAAGAACATATCCATCTGCTTTTGCAAATAAAGTATGGTCTCTACCGCAGCCTACATTTAAGCCTGCTTTAACAGGGGTCCCTCTTTGCCTGATAATTATATTCCCTGCTTTAACAAATTCACTTCCATACTTTTTAACCCCAAGTCTCTTTGACTCCGAATCTCTTCCGTTTTTAGTACTTCCGCCTGCTTTCTTATGAGCCATTTTAGAACCTATTAATTACTTTATTGATTTTATTTTAACTTCTGTAAAGTCTTGTTTATGTCCATGTGTACGCATATAATTTTTTCTTCTTTTGAATTTAATAACCCTAATTTTCTTATATCTTCCATGTTTTTCAATAGTTCCTGTCACCTTAATTTTTGATAATTTAGCACTGGTCAGCACCGTATCTTTGTCGTCGAACGCCATCAGAACCTGCTCAAATTTAACCGCAGTCCCTTCTGGAGATGATATTAAATCAACCTTTATTAAATCTCCTTCAGATACTTTGTATTGTTGGCAACCATTTTGAATTATCGCGTACATGTGTTTTTACCCTAAAACCAATGATTCTAGCGTGTATTGTGTATTTAATAAATAGTTTTATCAATAAAATTTAGTAAATTCTCGCATATTTACTATAACTAGCAGTTTATTCAATGAATCTGTAAAATAACAGAATGATCTTATCATCTATACAGAAGCTTATAAAGAATGACTTATTGGATTTAGAGTCCCAAATTAAATTTAGATCAAAGACGAATATTGAGCTAATTAACGAACTAAGTGAACATATTATATCTGGAGGCGGGAAAAGGCTAAGACCAATTATCCTATTTTTATCAGCACACTCTATAAAAAATGATAAAAAAATAATTGATGCTGCGACTGTAGTTGAGTTTATTCATGCTGCAACACTGTTGCATGATGATGTTGTAGATATGTCGCAGTTCAGACATAGCAAAGAAACAGCAAATACAATATGGGGAAATAAAGGCGCTGTACTAGTTGGCGATTTTTTATACTCAAGAGCATTTGAAATTATAGTAGAAATAAACAGCCCTATTGTTTATGAAACTCTCGCAAATACAACAAATGTAATCGCTCAAGGCGAAGTACTACAGTTGATGAATATTGACAATATAAATATGACTGAAGATATTTATATGGAGATAATATATAGAAAAACCGCAAAACTATTTGAAGCTTCTGCCAAAATAGGTAGTGTTCTTGCAGGACATGAGAAAAAATATATAGATAATCTTACAAAGTTTGGGTTGCACTTTGGTATGGCTTATCAGTTACGAAATGATTATTTGGATTACTTTGGCGATTCCACTAATACTGGTAAAAACCTTGCCGAGGATTTATCGGAAGGGAAAGCTACGCTTCCAATTATCCATAGCCTAACCAAAGCTAACCATGCTGATAAAAAAATAATAAAAAGTGCGTTTATGTCAAAAGACACTTCAAAGAAAGACGAAATTATATCTATACTTACTAAAACTAACTCCAATAATTATATTTTGAAGATAATAGATTACGAGACAAACTCAGCTATAAAGTGTCTTACTGAAGTGGCTAATAATAAATTCATTGAGGGATTAAAAGAATTGGCGCTATTTTGTAAGAGCCGATCTAAGTGAATTAGTAATTAGGAAGTATTTTAGACTTGCCCATTATTTGAGATAAAGTTTTCCCATTAGAATAACCATCCATAAATTTTTTCCCAAGACCTAAGCGCATCATGAAATAACTAATTTTTGGAAAGCCATAAAGTATTTTAGCCCCTTTTTTATATAGCTTGAGTTCATCGGTTAGGTGCTTTAAAAAAAAATTATAGTTGTCTTTAGCTTGGAAAGTACCATTTTTATAGTCATTAATTATGGATTTAGCAGCATATTTTCCTGATATAATCGCATTATATATTCCTTCGCCAAGAAGTGACTCTGCCAACCCTGCAGCATCTCCTACAAGAAATATTTTATCGTTAATAGTTTTGTAATTTTCACCTTCAGTGCCAATTGGGAAACCAGTAATTTTATCAATTTTATCTGTTTTAAAACGTTTATTTACAAAATCATACAAATCTTTCTTTTTCAATTTAGGAGTATTTACTTTATTAATAAGGTTGCCGATGCCTACATTATAATGATCTTTTTTAGGGAATATCCATGCATATCCATACTTGTTAAATATAAATTCTGTTGACATTTCATCAACACCATTCTTTTTAACTAAACCTTCGTAAGCATAAACAGGGTTTTTAAATTTAAGCGTTGATGTAAGTTTTCTAACACTACTATTTGCTCCATCAGCACCAATTAGATAGGAACATTCATACCTAGTATCATCAATATCTAATATAACCTTGTTAGTATCTGAAACAATATTTTTAATTTTTTTAATTTTTTTAAACTCTATGTCTTGCTTTAGGGTTTCTTGGAAATAATAGTTATCAAATTCTTCTCTTACCACCATTACGCAAGACCCGCTATTATTAAAGAGTTCTATTTTTCTTTTGTCATCAAACCTAAATATCATTTTTCTAGAACAATGTTGAATTAAGTGGCTAATATCTATAGGTAATTGTTGGAGCGCTTTAATTGTAATTCCTCCAGCGCATGCTTTATGTCGTGGGAAAGAATGTTTATCTATTAGAAGTATTTTTTTATTTTCTTTTCTTAACTCAAATGCACAAGTACACCCCGATGGACCCGCGCCAACAATGATGATGTCGTACTTTAATATACATTTTGTCTTATTATGGTGCATATGTTGTTACTTTATGATGCAATAAATGCTTCAATAAACAAATTATTCATTTAGTATTTTTATGATTTCATTTTTTTCCATATATATCAAAGACTTTATGCCATAGTTCGTAGATTATAATAGTGGCACATTTTGTGCATTATTATGTACAGAAGGAGATAATTATGATTACAAAATACAAATATTTGTCTGCATTTTCAGGCATTATAGCACTGTTTGCCTTTTATCCGCAGAGTGTGTTAGCTGATGAACTTTCGGGAGCAAATACTGCTTGGATACTAACGTCTACAGCATTAGTTCTATTTATGACTATACCAGGACTCGCTTTTTTTTATGGGGGTCTAGTGAGAAAGAAGAATGTTTTATCTGTACTAATGCAATGTTTTACACTAACTTGCTTGGTTTCAGTTTTATGGGTTGTTTTCCTCTATGACTTTGCATTTGGAGATGGTGGTTCTCTTGGTGGTTATATAGGAAATATAGGATTTTTGACACCTATTGGGAGAGAAAGCATGTCAGGTGATATACCTGAAAGTGTTTTTGCGATGTTTCAATTAACCTTTGCAATTATTACCCCAGCATTAATTGTTGGTGGGTTTGCAGAGAGAATGAAGTTCTCTTCGATGATTTTATTTAGCATGTTATGGATGATTTTTGTATATGCCCCAATATGCCATATGGTCTGGGGTGGTGGATTTTTGGGTGCTATGGGTGTGATGGATTTTGCTGGAGGCACAGTTGTTCACATTAATGCAGGTGTTGCTGCACTGGTAGCAGCCGTTGTTATGAGAGAACGCAGAGGTTTCCCGACAACACCAATGGCTCCTCATAACTTACCAATGACAGTTGCTGGCGCATCTATGCTTTGGGTAGGATGGTTTGGCTTTAATGCTGGATCAGCACTCGCAGCAAACCAGGATGCTGGAATGGCGATGTTAGTAACGCACATAGGAGCTGCAACAGGCTCACTTGCATGGATGTTCAGAGAGTGGTCTAAACAAGGAAAACCAAGTGTTTTAGGAATTGTAACCGGCATGGTTGCAGGACTAGGAACAATAACCCCCGCATCAGGTTTTGTTGGGCCTCTAGGGGCGCTTATTATTGGTACTTTAGCTGGACTAATATGTTACGAAGCTACGCAATATATTAAGAAAGTTCTGGGAATTGATGATTCGCTTGATGTATTTCCGGTCCATGGAGTAGGCGGTATTTTAGGCACGATATTAACAGGAGTTTTTGTATCAGCATCATGGGGTGGAGCAGGTCTACCCGAAGGTGTATCAATGTTTGGCCAAGTAGGCATTCAAATTATAGGAGTATTAACGACTATTATTTGGTGTGGCGGCTTTACTTATTTAATACTTAAATTTGTAGATGGCATAACAGGATTACGTCTGAATGAAGATGACGAAGAAACTGGAATTGACTTAACTGAACATGGTGAAAAAGGATACAACGATTAAATAATTAGAAAAATATTTTTATTTATATAAAGTAAAAGACACAACTAGAATTCAGCGAATATACTTGAATCTAGTTGTGTCTATAAAAAAATTTATGTTTTAAATCTCGCAACGAGTTACATGAGTTTTAATTTCACCATCGTCGAGAAGTTTTATAACCCTGTAACCTGGTTTCGCCGAATGATCAATTGCAAATGATTTAGATTTAGGGGTAGCTTGGTAACATGTAGACGGTGTTGAAAATAATTCAGTTTTATTGATTTTTGCCGTTATTTCTTGATGGATATGTCCCCAACAAACTCCTTTAATATTTTCATTATCCTTTATTATATTTATTAATATTTCAGAATTTTCAATAATCATCTTATCCATTGATTCTGATTCAATAATTATTGGATGATGGTGTAGAAAAATCATAAAATTCTTTGTTGGAAAAGTATTTAGTAGATTTTTCAAATTATCAATTTCTTTTTCGTATAATATTCCGTTTGGAGAATTATTCTTTTTTGTATTAAACATAAATATAATCCAATTATTGATTGAGAAGTGATTATCATTATTAAAATTTTTTATTTTACATAGCCTATCTATTTCTTCAATTGAATCATGATTTCCAGGCATTAGAAATATCTGGCATTTATCATGAGCTTCAGCAAGGAGTCCCGATAGATTTTCATAACCTTCTCTTGATTCATCATCTACAAGATCTCCGGTTAATATCAAAGAATTTATATTTTTATTCTCTTTTATAACTTCATTAATAATTATTTGAGCAGAATTATAAGGATTAGTATCATGAGCAATATGGGATTTATTGGCATTTAAATGTAAATCAGTAATCTGAATTATTTCAATTTCGTTCATATAATTATCTCAAGCATCATATTATGAATGATTTTAACTCAAGTCTATTTGATTTTGTTGAATAATCTATATTTTAATCATTATTTAATCTTAACAAACTTATAATATGTGATATATTATCTAACTATGAAAAAAGATACGCATCCAAATTATCAGCCCATAATATTTCATGATGTTACATGTAATAAGAGTTTTCTGTTGTCATCAACATTAGCTCCTAAGGAGACAATGGAATATGAGGATGGTAAGGAATATCCTGTATATAAAGTTGAGACTTCCTCAGAATCACACCCATTTTATACCGGTAAAGGCAGAATAGAAGCCAAAGAAGGGCGTATTGCTAAATTCAGAAAGAAATATACTCCTAAATAATCACCTCACCAATCACATAGTCAATTAAAGTTAAATATTTAGCTTATATTCCCTGCATATTAAAATATGTTGACAGATTTATTTTGTTGTAATATTGTTATGGACATAGGATGTACATAATTTTAATATATTAGACAATTCTTATATTTTAATATTTATGTCCATATTAATATAGACATAAACCAAACAAGGAGGTAATTATGTCAACAATATTAGCAAACATTAAATACTTGCTAGCACCTGTGCTTATTTTAGTTACATTTGCAGGCATATTAGCAGGTGGAATATTTGCATGGTTAGGAGTAGCGCTTCTATTTGTAGGAATCATAATTGATACCGTACTTAAAAGACAAGCTTCTAGCACTATGCACGGAGAAGATGGAAATACACTAGCAAGTCCAACATTTCAAAATTTTGTTATGTATACAATGCTACCAGTATTTGTTCTTTTACAACTAGCGTTAGCATGGAGAGTATATGGTTTCATGTCAGGTATGCCTGTTGAAGTAACCTCAATGTGGTTTGGCCTAATACCAGTTACAAGTGGTATTACAGGTTTAGACTTAATTGGAGCAACTTTATCTGCAGGAATATTTGCAGGAATTGGAATCATCTATGGTCATGAACTTTCACACACCAAAGGTTTTGCATTCTTAATTTCAAGAATGACGATGGCTTTATCTGGTTCAGCACATTTCTGCTATGCACATGTATACAACCATCACCTAGAACTTGCATGTGAAGATGATCCTGCAACTGCACCTCGTGGGCGTACAATTTATGGGCATTATTTACTCTCATACTTAGGCCAATCTAAATTTGTTTTTAATATGGAAAAAGAAAGATTAGCGAGAGCTGGAAAATCTTTCTTCTCATGGCAAAACCGATGGATTCGTGGTTATATGATGTCGGTGCCATCAATTGTTCTGTTCTTTATGGCAGGCGGATGGGTAGGTGTAGCTGCTTTAATTGCAGTTTGGATAATTTCAAACTTTGAGTTAGAAGCACTCAACTATCTAGAACACTACGGTTTGGTACGTGTAAAAGATCAGCCTATTGATTATAGACACAATTGGGATAACAACACTTTGTTCACAAGTTGGTTCTTTATTGAAATTGGTCGTCAAGCTGACCACCATGACCGTGGCGAAACACACTTCTGGGAACTTGAAAATGTTGGAGCACCTAATACTGGTTGGGGATATTTCACAGTATTCGCATTAGCATTAGTACCACCTTTATGGCATTGGTATATGCGTAAAAGACTAGCAACATGGGATGCAAAATTCGCAACTGTCGAAGAAGTAGCTATTGCTAAAAAAATTAACAAAGAAGTTGGTTATGAAGGCACAAGTTTCCCAGGCGACGAACTATCATTTCCAGTAGAAAATTAACAAGGACTGTTATTTAATTAAATGGACTTGATGGCAACCCCTCTGAACTTAGTTCCGAGGGGTTTGTTGTTTAAGAAATAATTCTTAATAATGTAGTTGTATATTTCTTATCACACCATGATAAATATAACGACACCATGCACATTTATACTTCAAACCTAAGCTACAAGATAATTTATAAATTAATTCATCCTTAATATCATTGCTGATATTTTCCAGATTAAATTTTATGTAGTAGTCATTCGATGTTTCAATACTTTGATGAGAACACAATAGGTTCTTTATATATCCTTTGGTAGGGGATAGACATAAAAAATCTCTTATATCATTATTTATCTGGACAGTAGGCATGAATGATTTCTCACTACTATTGCTTAAAGTAAGAATAATACATACAAATGAACCATCTAAATTTGAATCTTTTAGAATTGATTCATTAATTACTTTCGAAAATATCTCGTTAGAATTACTTCTAAATACTTTCATTTCCTTCCTCCTCTTTAGTGTTTTACCTGATCGGTATTGGTCACAAGCTGAAGATCAACAACCAAAAAAAAACCACCATACTCCTAAAGCATTGGTGGTTTACCGATCGCTTTAGCTATTTAACGCCTGCAAGCTGAATTTCAAAACGGCGTAAAATGATTAAAGCAAACTATTTAATCTGTGTCAACACTCTTAAAGGGATATTTGAGGTTAGCAATAATCCCAAATTCTTGATTTCTATCATCTAATCCAAGATATGCTCTATCAATTGGATTTGAGTCTTTTAAGGTAAAAAATACTCTATCCCAAATAGTAAATATAGATGAGTAATTGGCCTCACGTGTTTTTTTAGTTACAGTATGGTGATTTGTATGATATTCAGGTGTTACAATTATTTTTATCAAGACATTATTTAATTTATTTGGCAGCTTTATGTTTGAGTGATGAAATTGCGTTGAAGCTGAAAGAATAATTTCATAAAAAATAAATATAGAAATAGGAGTGCCAATAACTAGTATTAAAAATACCTTATAAAATGATGAAAGCAGTAATTCTCCAAAATGAAAACGTAATGCAGTTGTAACATCCATGTGTGTATCTAAATGGTGGACAGAATGAAATCTCCATAGAAAACTATTTGTATGATTAAATCTATGCCACCAATAATATGCAAAATCTAGGAGTAAGAAACAAATTATGGCTTCTATTAAAAAATTCAAATTTAATAAAGACATTAACCCAAAATCATTTTCATTAATAAGGAGTAAAGCAGGTATGATTAGAAAAAGAGAAGGGATTCTCATGAGTATAGTATTGATAATAGCAATTAAACTATGGAATAGTAGCCTGCTAAGTCTCCTGCTTTTCCACTCTCTATTAGAAAAATAAAATTCTAGAATATATAAGACTAAAAAGAATAGTATAAAAAAAATTAGTTTTAAATTTGATAGTACTTCAATCATTTATTAATTATATCTTATTTTTTTTTAATTCATACTAAATGGTATTATACAAAATAGATTACATAGGTAATATAGAATATAATAAATTATTAATTAATCCTTATAAAGAAATAACATGGCAAAGTCAAAAGAGCGACATAGACTGAGTTTAATAATCGCAACATTAGGTCCCTCTACGGATGATAATCAAGAACTTTTGACAATGATTACGGCTGGAATTGCAAGACAGTGGGTAGAAGGAGCTGATGTAGCTCGAGTTCTTCATAGTGATGGTGAATCAGTTGTAACAAAAAGAGTGGAGACATTCAGATACGAGTGTTCAAAGAGAAATTGTAAAACATCAATATATCTTGATACAGATGATGTAGACTCTAAAAATTTTTTAAAATATTTGGAGTTTGCAGGCGCTATTAAACCAAGATATTTTTCTATACCAAAAGATTTTGGCATAGATAAAATACTAGATGCAAAAAAAATATTATCTCCAGAAATTAAAGTTGGTGTCAGGGTAAAAATAAATGATGAAATTAGCGATTTAAACAAATATCTAAAAGAATCAGATTTCATTATGGTTGAGTTAGAATCAAAAGTAATTGTAGATGAAAATCTGGTGAGTAGAGCGAAAGAAAATAATTGTGAGCCAATCTATCTTGCAAAAATACCAACTTTGATGAAAGGGCAAGTTCAATGTAGAGAAGAGAATTTGGAAATAGGACAAACCTTAGAAGAAGGGTTTGATTTGATTGCATTATACAAAGAAACATCCCATGGACCATATGCCGCAAGATCAGTTAAGTGTATCGATGAGATTGCCGTAGAGTCAGAGAAATTAAGAGTAAATGTATTTGGAGATTTAATTGATAAATTTTTAAGTATTTTTAAATAAGACCAAACTACCCTGGAGGCCAACCAAAATTTCTTCCAGCCAGTATATGTAAATGTAGATGAAATACTGTTTGTCCAGCATCACTTCCATTGTTTATTACCAAACGAAAATCTTTTATATTATTATCATCAGTAATTTTTTTTGCCACAATTAATAAATGTCCTAAAAGATTTTCATCCTCTTCATTAATCTCACTCAATTTTGGTATTGCCTTTTTTGGCACAACTAGAATATGGGTTGGTGCTTCTGGACTTATATCGTTAAATGCAATTGATAGATCATCTTCATAGACTATATCTGCAGGAATCTCTTTGTTGATAATTTTAGAAAATATTGTATCTGTCATAATTTTATCTATTATTTTTTATAAACTCTGTTTTAAGTTTTTCTATTTCATTATATGGCAATGCGTCATTATTTTCTTCTTTTATACCTTCTTTGAGTAATTTCTTTAATAACTCATTATTTTCTTCTTGAAGCTTTATTAGTTTTTTAAAGTATACCAAACCATTTATAAGGGTTAACACGATCATTATAAATAAAAATAATTGTATTATATTATACTCATTCATTTTATCTCCTTGATTTTATTTATTACTTCATCAACATGCCCTTTTACTTTAACTGTTCTCCACAAGTGAAGAATAGTTAGTTTTTTATTTAAAAGGAATGTGCTTCTATCAATACCCATATATTTTCTTCCATAAAGGCTTTTTTCTTTAATAACATCAAATGCATTACATATTTTTTCATCTTCATCAGAGATAAGATGAAACTTAAATTTATGTTTTTCAATAAATTTCATATGGGATTTTATAGGATCCCTGGATACCCCTATAATATTCCAGCCAGCCCTTTTAATCTTAGGTAAGTTTTCATTAAATTCTATGCTTTCAGTAGTACATCCAGGCGTCATATCCTTTGGATAAAAATAAATAATTAAATTTTTATCAAGGTAATCAGATAGCATGTTTTTTTTACTATCTGTTGAATTAAGCTTAAGGTCTTTGATTTTTTTTCCTATATCAACTTTAAACATTAACTCTTACTCAATTTCTTCTTTTTTTAATTTTCTTGCCCTATCAATTAGCATAATTGGAATATTTTTTTCAATAGGGTATGCCAACATTGATGAACGACAAATTAATTCATTAGTAGATTTATTATATTCTAGATTCTCACCAGATTTTGGGCATATAAGAATATCTAACAAGAATTTATTCATGCTTAAAATATAAATTATAAAGAAAATATTGCAAGCAATAATATCTAAATTTTGATAAATTTTATGATATAGTTGGTTATGTTAAAAAAACGCTATGTACTGGTATCATTTATAATTTTACTTTTTATATCATCTGAATCTTTTTCATTTATGAGTGGTGTAAAAACTGAATTAGACGGAGGACAGGAACTTGAGATTATCAATGGCGTTATTCATCAAGGGCCCCCTAATTCTTCTGTAAATGTTGGATATGGAACTTTTAGGAACAATACTAGTAAAGATATTACTCTGACTGTATTTAGATCACCGGTATTCGATGATCTGCAAATGCACACTATGGAGCACTCAGACAACGGAACTGTAAAAATGATTCATTTAAAAAAAATATCTGTGCCAGCTAAGAGTGATTTGTCACTAAAACCAGGCGGACATCATTTAATGTTAATAAATAAAAGGCGTGACTTGCTACTAGGCGAAAACATCATGGTAGTTACTATAGCTGAAGACACAGTTAGGTATATGTTAAATTTTAAAGTTATAGACCCTAGATTAGAAAATGATTCCAAATAAAATAATGACGACCATATGATGCACTAAAGCCATCGTCTTACTTTTTTCTTATAAACTAAATAGATATCCCCAAATTTTCTCTCTAAATATTCTTCTTCTCGTTTAACTACAAAATAATTAAAGATTATAAACGTTAATAATGAGAAGGTAGAAATTATTTCAAATTTGAGAACTAAACCCAAGCCAAATTGAAAAAATATCAAACCTAAATACATTGGATTTCTTGTCCAATTATAAATTCCTACTGCAATAATGCTCTTTGATGATGTTGTTGGGTTAGGGTCTTCTTCTATATTAGTAAATTGCTTAATTGCTAAAGATATTATTATAATTGAGAGGAACATAAAAAATAAACCAAATGCAGCTGAATTATTTGAATCAAGAAAACCATAAAAAGTCATCACAATTTTAGGAATATAATCTTCTATAAGTGCTCCTAATAATAAAAAAAAAGAAACCGATGAATTAGCTGAAAAAAGCATTATCATTGGCGGATAAGAAATAACCTGAGCATGATCTGTTATATTCTTAGGGTAGAAAAAATTATGAACTAGAAAAATCATTAAAAATAAACATATATTGGCAGATAATGTTGTATTAAAAGGATTCAAGAAAAATGTTGATTCTCGCGATGATAAATAAACATTAAAAAGATCAGTATAGAGAACCATAGATAGAATAAACAAACCCCAGCAAATATTTTTCTTCATAGCATACTCGAAATATTTAAAAAATTTTCTACACTAAGTTGTTCAGGCCTTTTATTATTATCAATGCCCAACTTCACCCAATCATTTTCTGTAATTATATCTTTCAACGAGGTTTTTATCATTTTTCTCCTTGCTATAAATGATTTTCTGACAATTTCATAAAACCATTTTTCATGCTTATCATTTTTAAACTTAGGTTTTAATCTTTTCATTCTTATATATGCAGACTGTACTTTTGGTTTTGGATAAAATGCATTAGGTGAGATTTCAAAAAGTTTTTTAACATCAAAATAAACCTGACACATAATACTTAATCTACCATATTCTCTGGATCCAGGCTTGGCAATTATTCTGTCAATTACTTCTTTTTGAAGCATAAAATGCGCATCTACTACAGTAAGCGAAGTAGACGCAATTTTAAATAAAATCTCTGTAGAAATGTTATATGGTAGGTTCCCTATTACTCTAATTTCATCTTTTGTTATATTGTTTAATTCGCATTTTAATATGTCTTCATTTATAAATGTAATATTTTTAAACTCAGATAAGTTATCCTTTAGTACAGGAATTAGAGAGTTATCCTTTTCTATTAATATTAGCTTTGAGATTTTTTTTATCAAAGGTATCGTTATAGCACCTTCACCTGGACCAATTTCAATAAAATTATCTAACTTATTAGGTTGAACAAATTTTATAATTTTATTTATAATATTTTTATCATGCAGGAAATGTTGCCCAAGTCTTTTCTTATATATAACCATTATAAATTCTTTTGGCAACCTTGATTGCTTCAACAAAACTAGAAATATCTATATTACCCGTACCCACCAAATCTAAAGCTGTTCCATGGTCAACAGATACTCTCGTAATAGGTAAACCTAAAGTGACATTTACGGTTTTTTTAAAATCATGGAATTTTATTACTGGCAAACCTTGATCATGATACATGGTTAAAATAATATCATAAGTTTTAATATTTTTTTCTAAAAAGGCAGTATCTGCAGGTACTGGCCCATCAATTTTAATATTTTTATTTTTTAGCTCTCGAACAAGAGGCGCAATTATTTTCTGATCTTCTTTACCTAACAAACCATCTTCTCCAGCATGAGGGTTTAAGCCTGTTATCAAAATTTTAGGTTTATTAATTTTAAACTTAGCTTTCAATTCATTATTGATCGTAATTATAGTTTCACGTAGCAATGGTTTAGTTATATATTTTGTTACTTTTTGTAATGGCACATGTGTAGTATGCAATGCTATTTTCATTTTAGTATTCATCAACATCATCACTGATTTTCTTTTACACATTTTTGCCAAAAATTCTGTATGACCTGAGATGGAATATCCTCCATCATTTAATACTGATTTGCTTATTGGGCCTGTTACCATTGCTGATACATCTCCATTTAAACATAAATTAGCAGCAGTCCTTATTGTATTAATTACATATGGAGAATTTTTTGGGTTGAGTTTTCCGGGTTTATTTTTAACTTGGAGTTTGATTGGTAATAAGTTGATAATCCCTTTCCCATTTATAGTTTTTGAATGTATATTTTCTAATAGATTTAGTTTAATTATTCTTTTAAGTTTTTTAGCACTATTACTTAATAAATCAGGATCCCCTATAATAATAGTATTTTTATTAAGATGTTTTTCTGCAAGCAAGACTCCTAAGTCAGGTCCAATACCAGCAGGCTCTCCGAGTGTTATTACTATCCTGCTCATAAGTTAAAATTCTTTAAGTTCTATAAATGCCTGATCTTTTAATTTTGCCATCCAATCTTCTCTCTCTCGTTCTGCTTTTTGCATTCTTATGCGGTTTGCAACATTCGTACGAATTATAACTTTTGTGTCATCTACAGATCGAATATTTTCAATATATAATATATGCCAGCCAAATCTTGATTTGAAAGGGTCGCTAATTTTTTTAGTTGGTGTTTTCCCCATAACTTTTCCAAATGCTGGGACAACAGATTTTATTCTAACCCAACCTATGTCCCCACCTTTATACCCTGAGCCTTTATCTTGAGAATATTTCTTTGCAAAGTTAATAAAACTATCTATATCAGATATTTGATTGCGTAGTTCATTGAGTTTTTTTTGAGTTTCAGCATCAGTTGTCATTACATCAGCAGTTAATAGAATATGACGAACTTTATATTCATTAACAAAAGCAGAAGATTTATTTATTATATTCTTAATTTCAAGAATATGATAACCTTTAGAACTTTCTATTACATCAGTATATTCTTCTAGTATCTTATTTTTTAAAGCAGCAACAAATATATCTGGCAAATCATTTGTTTTACTTGTGCCCAGCATATTTATACTAATATTAATATCTTCAAACATTTTTTTAGTCAGATTAAAACCATTATCTGTAACACTCAAATATATTCGATTAATTAAATCTTTGCTAATTTCTTTTTTCTCATCATTAACAACAAACTCTCTGAGATCATATTCCACATTACCAATATCATTAATTTGTTCTCTTTTTAGAAAATTTTCCACCTCTTCTTCTGTAACATTAGTTCTTGAATAAAATTGAGTAACAAATAGCGTCTCTATTGTCATTTTATTCCTCAAGTTTTCAATAAACTTTGTATAATTTTTTCCACTTTTAATAATATTATTCCTAAGTTGTGTTATTGATATATTCTGTTCTTTTGCTATATTGTTTACTTCTTTCTCAAGAGCAATATCAGATATACTGACACTAAATCTTTCTGCAGCTTGGAGTAGAAGATTATCATTTATAAGTTTATCAATAACTTTATTTATTACTTCTTCTTCTTTAAGGTGACTAAATTCTGTTTTAATTACATCGCTTGATAAATTATTTATTGACTCTTGGACTTCTGATTTGAGAATAACCCTATCATTTACTATGGCAATGATTTTATCTGTATACTCTTTTGAATATACTATATCTGGTAAAAACAAAACCACTAATAATATTATGAAGTGTGTGAATTTTTGTAACATTTTAATATCCAAATTTATCTTGATATCCTAAAATACCTTCTTTTAATAGTTCCGCAGTCTGGTTATTAGATGTCGCAATACCTTTAGGTAAAAATTCAAAATAGAGTGCATTGTCAGTTTTAGTACCATTCCAATAATCTCTAAGAACAAATT
>Ga0209089_10002712_pt1 | contig 15483 bp, 7 predicted proteins | sample ArcticOcean_MG_C_FD_187431 | JGI IMG/M metagenome (GOLD analysis project Ga0209089, IMG submission 187431) | Marine microbial communities from western Arctic Ocean - ArcticOcean_MG_CB2_150 (SPAdes) (version 2) | ecosystem: Environmental > Aquatic > Marine > Oceanic | place: Arctic Ocean: Canada... | reverse complement strand
AGGTCATCACCCCGCAGGGCACGTTCGTGGAGAATCCGACGGGCATGTCGCACAATCCATTCGTTCTTGTGTTGGTGCAGTTGTGCAAGCTGATCGGATGTTTGTGCTTGCAGGTCAATGCTGCGCCGTGTGGGAATCCCGTATGTGACCTTGTAAATTCTACCCGTGGTGCGATGGCTGCCGTCCGAGTCATGGCATTCACCGAAGTCGTGCCAGTCGGAGACAAAGACACCTCCGTCAGGGCCGTACTTGATCTGCAGGCCCCGAAACCAGGGGTCATGGGCCATCAGGAAGTCTGCGGCGTGGTTGCCGACATAATTCGATTTCCGCGGCACGAGCAGATCGTTGTTGACGCGATTACCGTGCAGATTATTCGTGAACAGTGTGCCTCGATAGGAATCGGGCCAGTTGTCTCCATAGTAGATCATCGCACCGCAATGGGCGTGTCCGCCGCCGGCGACCGAATGACTATCCGTAGTTTGGCGAGAACTATGCCAGGCTCCTCCGCCCCAGTGCAAGTGGTCATTGACCGACTGGATTCGTGCATAGGCGTAGCGGTTGTCATACTCGCCAGCGCGTCTTTCACAATGAGCACCGGGAACGATATGCCATAAGTGAGCGGACACGGTGTTGACTGTGAAGAGGTCACCCACGTCATTGAAATCGGCACCCCAGGGATTGACCATCCCGGTGGCCACGACCTCGAAGGCATGGGTTGCCGGGTGCATTCTCCAGAGGCCGCGAGTGATCACGGTTCGTTGTTCGTCCGGAGCGCCCGGCTTGCCAACGAGTGACTGGGGATTGATGCCGATCGCCCCGTAAAGCCATCCATCCGGTCCCCAATGGAAATTGTTGAGGTTGTTATTGTTGTTGCCCTCATTTTGAAATCCGTCCAGGATTGTGACGGCATCTCCGTCCGGAACCTCATCCTGGTCTGCATTGGGAATGAATGTCAGATCCGGTGTGTTTCCCAGCCAGACACCCCCGTGGCCAACGGCAATCGCGGTAAGGTAGCGTCCCTGGTCCCAGAAGACAGTCCGCTTGTCGAACTGACCATCCTGGTCGGAGTCCTCCAGAATCAGGATTCGGTCGCGAGTTATATTGTCGTCGAGTACCGGGTGCGAGTAATTTTCCACAACCCAGAGTCGTCCGCGGTCGTCAAAATCAAACGCGATTGGGCGCCGCAGATCTGGTTCACCGGCAAACAGCGTCACTTGGAAACCGGCCGGGACCTGGATCCGTTCAAGCGATTCCTCGGGAGTGAGCGAGATATCCTTCGGATTCTGTGTGTTGACCACACCGTCGGGCAGGTCATCTTTTTTCGTGTCTTGACCGACGCTGAGACCTGCCAGCAGAAGCGACAATGCCAGCACAAGGGCGGTCGTGATCGACAGGAGTTGAGAGCGGGGTGTATTCTTCATGGCCTGAATTTTAACCGCAGCCCCTGAACGTTGACACAATGAAAAGGTGTCGATCCGAGAGCCGCGAAGATTGGAGAGTATCTGCCTAGGGTGTGTTGCCAGACCTCTACCATGCAGATGGGATAAGTCAGAGAGGTTATGAAAGTATAACGACCAGCAGAACTTGCCAGGACTTTCCACGGCTGTGTCGGATAGCTTACGGAGTCCGAAAAGGACCACAATGCAAGAACTCAGCTGTCTGAATGCCCCACCGGCGACGAGGCGGGGCGTGGCTTCAGGGAGAGATGGGAATTCTAGCTGACCCGAAACACGCGTTGGACGGGAGAATTCGCTTTGACGCGAGAAGAACAGCCCGCAGGACACCAGGGAGAAGATTGAAATGCAAGTCGTTGATGTGCAGGAAAAGTTGGCCAGCTTTACCGAGCATTGGTCTCCCAAGGTCATTGCAGAATTGAACGGCCAGCAGCTCAAGGTCGCCAGGCTGTTGGGAGAGTTTGAATGGCACTTCCACGAGCATGAGGATGAGCTTTTCTGGGTGATCGAGGGCTGCCTCGAGATTCACCTGCGAGACAAGGTGGTTGAGTTGCAGCCGGGACAGCTCTGCGTTGTTCCACGTGGCGTGGAGCACAAACCAGTTGCCAGCAGGGAGTGCCAGGTTGTTCTGTTTGAACCGGCGGGGACATTGAATACAGGAAATATTGTCAACGACCGCACGGTCACTCAACCCGACGTGATCTGACTACGCGGTTGTAGCTCGAGCCGACGCTATCGCCTGGGCATTCCATAGACACAACAAGAACCCACCGAAATCGTCGATTTCGATGGGTTCTTGTCAGTGCGGGTGAGAGGATTCGAACCTTCACGTCCATTACGGGCACTAGATTCATACATGGTTCCTGCCGTGACGGTTGTTCGAGAGGCTCCTGGCAGATGCGTTCCACCTGCTGTACCTCGACCATGAGTGACAGACCTTCGAGCAGAATGGCCTCGAAGGTCGGCGGACCAATGTTCCAGGGAAAGTAGTTCAGCAGATCTTGGTTTAAAAAGAGGCGAACTTGATTTAAAATGCAGTAGCATTTTTGGGTTGCTTCGTACTCTGGAGTTGTTCATGCCATGACTCTTGCTGAAATCTATTCATCGTCCGGGCGCCAGGGAAATTTGCGAACCGCCGTCGCTTGGCCGGTTCTCGTGTTCGCCCTCTGTTGGGTGTTGCCAGCGCAGGCAGACGAGTTTTTTGAGAAGAAGGTGCGACCGTTGCTGGTTCAGCGATGCTTTCCGTGTCACGGTGGAAAAAAGGCGAGCGGAGGCCTGTCGTTGCAGACAGCGATCGGTTGGCGCAAGGGTGGTGAAAGTGGTCCAGCGATCGTTCCTGGCAAGGTTGCCGACAGCCTACTGATTGATGCCATCAATTACCGGTCCCTGAAAATGCCCCCACCCGACAAGGGCGGAAAGCTTTCGGCCGAGGAAATTGCAGTACTGACCGAATGGGTAGCGAGTGGGGCAAGGGACCCTCGCCAGGGCGACGAGTCACTGGGAGGGATGAGTTTTGAAGAGGCGAAGTCGTGGTGGGCTTTGTGCCCTTGCCGCCAGTTGGAGCGGGTAACGTATCGCAAATGATTGACCAGCTGGTCGGTAAACAGCTGGTTCAGCATGGACTGGAACCCAGCAGCCCTGCCGATAAACGGACGTTGATCCGGCGAGCCACCTATGATTTGACCGGCCTGCCACCGCAGCCGAGCGAGGTCCAGGCATTCCTGGCAGATGATTCGCCGAAGGCATTCGACCAGCTGATTGATCGATTGCTGGAGTCGCCGCAGTACGGAGTGCACTGGGGACGTCACTGGTTGGACGTGGTTCGTTATGCAGATACCGCTGGCGAGAACACGGATCGTCCGTTGCCCCACGTGTGGCGCTACCGCAACTGGGTGCTGGAAGCTTTTAATCAGGACATGCGCTTTGATGATTTTGCGCGCCAGCAGATCGCCGGTGATATTCTGGGGGCAGACGGAACCGTGAAGCAGCGACAGGAAGGAATTGTTGCTACTGGTTACTTGGCCGTCGCCCGGAGGTTTGGCCACGATATCGACAAGGATGTTCACCTGATGCACGAGGATGTGATTGATAACCTGGGGAAGAACTTTCTTGGCCTGACTCTCGGCTGTGCACGTTGTCATGACCACAAGTACGATCCGATCAGTTCCAGCGATTACTATGCCTTGTATGGGATTTTTAGCAGCACACGGTTTGCCTTTCCTGGCTGTGAGCCGAAGGGACAGCCACGGGACCTTGTTCCCCTGCTCAGCCAGGCGGATGTGGAAGCACGCATGGCGACCTACACGAAGCAACTCCAGCTCTACGAAGAGCGGGCTCCGGAAGATCCGAAAGAAACCCAGAGGCTCAAGGGGCTGGCGGCCAAGTCCGTTCGCGTCCTTGCTCAATCCCCGGTAGGAGAAGGCAAAACGGTCTCCCTGCACGAGGGTCGCCAGGGTGCCCTGGATCGCCTTACGATGCGCCGGGGAGAGGTTCTTCAGTTGGTCGTCTTGCCCAACAATAATCACGGCGCCGACACGACGCGAGTCGAGTGGGCGATCGAACGACAGGGGGATACCACGGCGCGGTGGAGTGTCGCGGACCTGGTGGATCAGCTGACTCGTGGCGGGCCGGCCATCGTGCAGGATGATGCTACCTGGTGCTTTCTGGATGTGACGGATGGTCCAGCTTTTCTGCGGGAGAAAAAACTGAATGTCGGGGGGCAGTCGAGTCTTAGTGCCTGGGCCAGTGGTGATACGCCATCGGTCACGGTGAATTCCTCTGCGGATCCTGTATCGGTTTGGACGACCTTGCCGGGCAAGGCGTTTTTCATGCATCCGGGGCCGCAGAGAGATGTCGCGGTAGCCTGGGTGTGTCCGCGGGATGGTGTTTACCAGGTTCGTGGAACGGTGGCGGATGGACATCCTACTGGCCTTGATGGTGTAACTTTTCGCTTTGAACATTGTTCGTCACCAGAATACGGTCAGGGGCTGATTGCCCTGGGCCAGAGAGCCACTCTCGCAGTTCGCCCGCGTCCGGAGATGCCGGCCTTGCCGGTTGCGTATGCGGTTGCCGAGGGCATGCCGCAGAACGCACGGTTGCACGAGCGGGGGGATCCGGAACAACTGGGAAAAGAAATTCCTCGTCGCTGGCTGACGATCTTTGGTGCCGAACCAGTCTTGCCGGACCAGGGCAGCGGGCGACAGGCCGTTGCCGATTGGGTCGTGTCGCAACCAGTCTTTTCCCGTGTCATGGTCAACCGCCTTTGGCAATGGCATTTTGGACGAGGTCTGGTGTCCACACCCAACGATTTTGGTTCCCGCGGTGGGGCGCCGGTGAACCGAGAACTACTTGACTGGCTAGCAACTCAATTCCGGTTGAACGACTATCGCCTGAAGCCCATGCATCGATTGATCATGCAAACCGCGGTCTATCAACGGAGCAGTGATTCGACGGCGATTCAGCGGGAACGGGATGCCGAAAATCGCTGGCTGGCCCGTTTTTCGCCTCGACGGCTTTCCGCGGAGGAGCTTCGTGACAGCCTGTTGGTGGCCAGTGGTAAAATAGACTTGTCGTTTGGTGAAGCGCATCCCTTCCCACCCACGGCTAGTTGGACGTTCTCGCAGCACGCACCGTTTAACGCAGTTTACGATACCGCGCGCCGTAGCGTCTTCTTGATGGTTCAGCGACAGCGACGGCATCCGTACCTGGCCTTGTTTGACGGTGCCGATCCAAATTCCAGCACACCTGCCAGGCAGACGACCACCGTTCCCACTCAGGCATTGTATTTCCTTAACGATCCGTTCTTTCATGAGCAGTCGGTGTTAACAGCGAAAAGGACCCGTCAACAGGATTCGGCCACCGACCGGATCAGCTGGGTGTTCTGGCGATTGTTGCAGCGTGAACCGCTCGCTAAGGAACGGGCGATCGCCAGGCAATTCCTGGATGCCTATCCTGGGTCCGAGGACGAGAGATGGGCAGCGTACGCCCGCGTGCTGATGGCTTCGAATGAATTTATCTACGTGGATTGAACTAGCCAGTAATGAAAAAACAAGTACCCATTGGCCGTCGTTCGCTGCTTCGTTCCGCGGCAGCCAGTTCCCTGATATTTCCTGGGATCATGGAACAGCTATTTGCGCAGTCGGCGGATCGAGGAGCTCCTCAGGGGCCTCATTTTCCGGCAGCAGCCAAGAACGTGATCTTCCTTTTTATGACAGGCGGTGTGTCCCACGTTGATACGTTTGATCCGAAGCCAGCTCTCTACCGGGACCATGGCAAGGAGATCAAGGCGGATCACCCGGAGATCAAGGATAGACCGGGTTACGAACGCATTTTCCTCAAACATCCCCAGTGGAAGTTTTCCCCGCATGGCGAATGTGGCACTCAGGTCAGCACACTTTTTCCTCATGTGGCAAGCTGCGTGGATGATATCGCGATCATACGTTCCATGCATACATCTCATTCCAATCACTACAACGCGACCCTGGGTATGCATACCGGGTCGTTCGCATTCTCTCGGCCCAGTATCGGGTCCTGGGTCACTTATGGTTTGGGGACGGAGAATCGTAACCTGCCGGGTTTTGTGGTAATTGCGCCACAACAGACGTATGCGGGAACCCAGGTTTATTCCAATGATTTTTTGCCAGCGGCTCACCAGGGCACCCTGGTGGTACCGGGTGCCGTACCGATTGCGAATGTAAAGCCTCGCGTAGCGCCCGGGCGTCAGGAAATTGAACTGGCAGCCCTGCAGTCGATGAACCAGATTCATCGTGAGGCACGTACGGCCGACGAGGCATTGGTGGCCCGTATCCGTTCTTTCGAAACGGCATTTGGAATGCAGCGGGCTGTCCCGGAAGCGTTTAACTTCTCCCAGGAGACGCGAGCCATACTGGACAGCTACGCCATCGCGCCCGGGAAAACGCAGGGCTTTGGCTGGCAATGCCTGGCAGCGCGGCGGTTGATCGAGCGGGGCGTCCGATTTGTGGAACTAATTGATACGGGCTCCTCCGGGAACTGGGATGCCCATGGTGACATGATGTCTCACGTGGGATTGGCCAGGAACGTAGATCAGCCGATTGCTGCATTATTGAAGGACCTCAAGCAACGTGGATTGCTGGACGAGACCCTGGTGGTCTGGACAACGGAGTTTGGCCGGACGCCTTTCAATAACACGGCAGATGCCAAGGGGCGTGAACACCACCCCTGGGCTTTTACCTCGTGGCTGGCAGGTGCCGGGGTGAAGCCGGGGATTGTACACGGGGCCACGGATGAACATGGACTCCGAGCCGTGGAGAATCCTGTGCATGTACACGATTTCCATGCTACGATCCTCCACTTGATGGGTTTTGATCACGAACGCCTTACCTTCCGGCATACCGGTCGAGACTACCGTCTTACAGATGTTGAGGGAGACGTGGTTCGGCAAGTTCTCGCGTGATCGAGTTGTTTAACGTTGTGGCTTCGTTGCGTCATAATTGACTATTCCAGTCCCCTTTTCCGGGAAGGGTATCGTGATTCGACAAATTACCCGACGCCTGATCGTCACCAGCATGACGCTTGATCCAGCAGGCGAGTGACTCGTTGGGCGTGGACAGCATCGCTGACTGCCAAGGCGACCTGGCAAGGGGTGCAATCCGGTTCAGATAAGTCTCATCAGACCCTGGCGGGTGTTTCAGGTGCTTGGCCGAGATAGCCAACAGGCTATTTTTTCAGCGTCATCGGCTTGGAAGATTTAAGCGTTCGTGCCTCACGTTGCTCGCTACCTGGCTTGTCGTCGTTTCCCAGCGTCCTCTCGGCGTTTTGTATGAGTTCGCCGATTCGTTGAATGACATCCGGGTTCGCAGCAGTAACATCCGTTTTCTCCTGCAGATCGCTTTTCAGATTAACGAGCTTGCCTGGGCGACCAGGGCCGGTTTGATCTGCGCTCGTCCAGTTGGGATGGGTTGCTTTCAGTGGCAGATGATACTTCCAATCACCGAAGCGTATCGCCTGCAGTTGTCGTCGACGATAGTAATACAGGGCTTCGTATTGTGATTGGACGCCTTCCTGCCCAAACAACATTCCGGACATATCGAAGCCGTCAAGTTTCTTCGGAGGTAGCGGGGCGCCGGTCAGGGAACAGAATGTCGGAAGAAGGTCCATCGTCGTGGCAAGTTCACGGCAGGTCGATCCTGCTGCAATGCGACCAGGCCACCGCGCGATCATCGGCACTCGCATCCCCCCCTCCATTGTCGAGCCTTTGGCACCGGAAAGTGGTTGATTGGATCCGCCATTGCGACCGTTGGATCCGTTGTCAGATGTAAAGATCACCAGGGTGTTTTCAGTAAGCTCAAGTCGGTCCAGACAGTCGAGAATCTGCCCGGTTGACCAGTCAATCTCTTCAATGGCATCACCATACCGTCCGTTAGCGCTCTTTCCCTGAAAGTCAGGTGACGCGAATAAGGGAAGATGAGGAAATGTATGCGGAAGATAGACGAAGAATGGCGTTGCCTGGTTGTTTTCAATGAACGAGATGACCTGCTCGGTGTAGCGTCTGGTGAGTGTTGTCTGATCCGCAGGAGCTTCGATCACGGCAACCTGTTTCACCAGAGGTAGTGGCGGATCGCCACGCCTGGCTGATTGCATATCATTCGAATAGGGTATGCCGAAATAATAATCAAAGCCATGCTCGGTCGGCAGGTGCTGCGGTTGGTCGCCTAAGTGCCACTTTCCCACACAGGCCGTTACATAGCCCTGCGACTTGAGAACTTCGGCGACGGTGCGTTCTTTCGGGTTCAGTCCACGGCGACTGCGGGGTATCAGTACCCAATGGCCCGTAAAATCTTCGTGCATTCCAACACGTCGAGGATAGCAACCCGTCATTAAACTGGCGCGAGATGGCGTGCAAACCGGGCTTGACGAACAAAAGTCAGTGAACATCATCCCGTCACGGGACAGTTGATCGACATGGGGCGTTCTGTTCTTCGTTGAACCATAGCAACCCAGATCGCCATACCCCAGGTCGTCGCAGAAGATAACGATGATGTTAGGACCGCTGGCGTCGGCCGCTGGTAATGCAGCAGTTAATAGCAGCAAAGCAAGGGGGATGGCAAGTTTCATATTATGCTCGAGTTGTCATTATTCTGTTGATGCGCAAAGGTGATGATGGTTGTAGGAACGAAACCCAAAACGCCTCGGATTCTCTCCTCCCCTAACAATATATTCCAATCTCATGGTCGGTGGTTAAGGATTCCAATAGCGGCGATCCCCATGACTAGCTCACGAATCCGGTTAGACGGGACCAGCCACAAAAAAAGGACTCACAACAGCCTGACCAACCCAACGTCGGCCTCAACGACCCATGCTTTTGATTTATAATGATGGTGTCGACCCGGTCCGTAGACTTGTTGGCTGGATTTTGACATTCCATTAAAAACTGTAAGCATGAAAAATCTCCCCCACCTGAATCGACGACACTTTCTTCAAGGCGTCGGCGTTGCACTCTTCTTGCCGGTCTTTGAGAGTTTGGCTGCCCGGTCTTCAAAAACTACCAGTTCGCCACGGAGACTGGTTTGTGTTTGAAACCACCTCGGGTTTTACCCGGGCAACTTTTTTCCAAAAACAGAGGGCAAGGATTATGAAAACAGCTCCACGCTCAAACCGCTTGATCAACACCGCGATGATCTCAGTGTCTTTTCACATTTGGATCACCAGCTCAACGGTGGCCATAAAGCGGTTCAGGGATTCCTGAGCAGCATTAGAAAAGAGGAGGCGGCCGGTTTCCCGGAAAAGAAAACTCATGCGCCAATTACAAATTGGCTTCGGGGGAAATTCCACAACCGAAAGCCTCAGGGGAATGTCGGAATTCACGAGGTCCCCGTTTGAAACTGATTTATACTAACCCCTCAGTATTGATTCTCGATCAGGAGCAGACGATGAACAGATGCATTTCTCCCCTCATCCAGGCCCTCTTCACCAGCATCCTGCTGCTGGTGGCTTCAGTGCCGCTTTCCGCCGGTGAACCCGCCCAGCCAGCCGCGTTTGAACACGCCGGGATTGTCAGGACGTGGAAGGCCTACCGGCACAAGCTCAGCTTCGGAAAAGGCCAGACCCTGGCACTCGTGGATGATGGCTGCACGCTGTCGATGCCCGAATGGTCCCAGTCCGATGGTGATCAGCCCAAGGTGCTGGTGACTTACGACAGTGTCGATGGCGATGATGATCCGAAACACGAGGGCAAGGGGTACCACGGGTCGACCATCGGTATTCCCTCGTCGGTCAACCACGATGGGAAATGGGGGGTGGCCTATAACAACCAGGTGGCAGTGGTCCGGGCACTGGAGTGCTGTCACTGCACGATCGAGGATGCCGGGACACTGGCCGCAGGGCTCGAGTGGGTGATCGAGAACCATCGCAGGTACCGGATTACCACGGTGAACCTGGCGCCGGTGGACGACAAGGCGCACGAAAAACCGGTCGCCACGGCGATTGATCAGAAGCTGGCACGGCTCCGCCAGCTGGGGATCTGGGTCAGTGCGCCGACCGGTAATCATAACTTCACCACCGGCATCTCCTGGCCGGCCAGCCAGCCCGCATGCTTTGCCATCGGCGCGGTGAAACAGGGGAAGGATGAGGTCTACCTTGACCGGCAGGCCAAGGTGGACCTGGTGGTTCCGGCCGGAGCCACATCGTCCTCCAATGCGATCGCCTGCGGAGCGGCCATCGTACTGCGCGAGGCAATCGAGACGACAGGTTATGACTGGAAAAAGGATGGTCCGAACCTTCCCGCCTCGATGCTGGCGATCATGCAGAGGACCGGCGTGAAAGTCGAAGATCCGGCGACGAATCGGAGTTACCAGCGACTTGACCTGCGGGCGGCTGTGGACCACGTCTTTGCGGGAGCTCAGCAGGTCACGACGACTCGATTTTCCGAGCACCTGATTGCGGACAAGTACACCTACGCGTATGGAATCGGTGCTGCTGACCTGGACCAGGATGGGGACCTGGACCTGACCAGTGCGGATGCAACCACCAATAACATGCTCTACCTGCTGGAAAATGATGGAAAGGGAGTATTCAAGAAACACCTGATCCAGAAGGACGATCCCGAGCGACTCGAGCGGCACATGATCGACGATGTCGACGGTGACGGTGACCTCGACGTGGTGATGGTGAAAAACCTCAACGGGCACCTGGTCTGGTTTGAGAACAGTGGCACGCCCACCGACGGCATGCTCTGGAAACGCCACCTGATTACCACCGACCTTCCCGGGGCTTACGATGTTGCAACGGCAGATTTTGACGGCGACGGGGACCTGGACGTGGCCGCCTCGAGCTGGCGACTGGGAAACCAGTTTGCCTGGTTTGAAAATGACGGTACACCGGCCCAGGGGAAATGGGTAAAGCACATGATCGAGAAGGATGTCGCGGAAACCCGCACCATGCGGGCGGCCGATTTTGACGGGGACGGGGATATCGACCTGCTGGGAACCGCTCGCAAGTCCGACGAGGTGAGCTGGTTTGAAAACCGGGCCGCCGCCAGCGGCGCCGAACCCGCCGCGGGGCCGGTGACCTGGGTAAAGCACGTGATTGATGATACCTCCAGGTGTCCTGCGCACGGGAACCCTGTCGATATGGACGGGGACGGGGACCTGGACGTTGTGATGGCACTGGGATTTTATTACCGACCGGGGTCGAAGGACCCTGCTGCCTCGGAGAAGCCGGAAGATAACCAGGTGGTCTGGTATGAGAATAATGGCCGTCCGGCCGAGGGGCCATGGAAGAAGCACATCATTGGCCCACGCTTTGACGATGCCTTCGAGGCGGTGGCGGGGGACCTGGACGGGGACGGCGATATCGACGTCGCCGCGACCTCCTGGCGGAACCCTGGCCGACTGGCCTGGTTCGAAAATCCGGGTGATCCACGAGGCGAATGGAGACGCCATCTGTTGAAGAACAACTGGCGGAGTGCCAACCAGCTGATCCTTGCCGATCTGAACGGCGATGGTCGGCTGGATATTGTCGTCTGTGCGGAACGCGGGAGCCTGGAACTGCGCTGGTGGCGGAACGAGGGACAAGGCGCCAGGTAACGTATTGGTAGCGTGGCACCCGATTTACCACGAGCTCTTTCAAGGAATATCCAGGGCGTTGTGCGATATTGCGTTGGAAGACGATGTTCTAGAAAACAGGGCTGGTTCTTCGGAGGAATAGCATTTTATGGTCCGTGCTTTACTAGTCGCTGTGCTGACGGTTATCTGCTGGGCTCCTGGAGTCGGGGCAGAGGAACCGGCGAAGCACGCCCAGTGGCGGCTTGTCGCGGAACAAGTCAATGGTAAGTCACATCGCGCCGAGGATGAGTACGGGTACGAACCATGGCGATTTCTGCGGACGACCAGCAGCGAGGGTCCTGTCGCCGCGCGGAGATGGATCCGCGATGGTAAATATGTGCCGCTTGATCATTCCAGTGAGCGTTTATTTAACCAGCCCATTTTAGGATCCATTTACCAGGTTGATCCGACCTGGAAGGCACCCTTTGTGGGGGGGGTCACGGCAACACATACGGCTGACGTCACCTGGAAGAAAGGGGAGGTCCTGGTCACTCCCGGACCGGAGCATGCTGCTATTCTTGCCTGGCAAAGCCCGGTCAGCGGCGTCCTAGCGATAAGGGGCACGGTTGATAATCGGCAGACATGCTGTGGCGTGAATTCGCAAGTCAACTGGTACGTGGAACGGGGCAGCAGTCCGGATGTTGTCAACGGTTTCAAGCCGGTCACCCTGGCACAGGGAATTTCCGACGACAGGGTAAAGCAGGGAGTTTCCCGGTTCGACGTTCTTGACCTGGAAATATCGGTAGGTGACTACATCTATATTGTTGTCGACGCCCGGGCGGATGGGACGGCAACGCCGCACCATGGGGATGCGACGGCGGTCGATGTACTGCTAACCGTTTCTGGTGCCACGCTTCCACCCCCACCGACATTCAAGCAGGATGTCCTGCCCGTGCTGGCCAGCAACTGTCTCGAATGTCACGGGGGCGATGTCCGTGAGGCCGACCTGGATCTTCGAACCGTCAGCGGGATGATCTTTGGTGGCGAGAGTGGTTCGGTGCTGACACCAGGGAAACTCGAGACGAGTTACCTCTGGACAATGATCCAATCAGGCCAGATGCCACCGCAGGAGGCTGGTACGCTGTCCGCCGCGGAGAAGGGAGTGATCCGTCGCTGGATTTCCGGGGGCGCGGCTACCGATGAGGACCTTACAAAGGCACGAGTCCGGGAATTTGTCAGTGCCGAGGACCGGGAATACTGGGCATTCCAGCCCCCCCGGCAGCCCCCCTTGCCGGCCATCCGGAACCCTGGCCTGGCGACCTCGCCGATCGATTATTTTTTGCTGAAACGGCTCGAGGAGAAGGGGCTGACGTATTCAGCGACTGCTTCCAGGGAGACACTCGTGCGGCGTCTTGCCTTCGACCTGACTGGGCTTCCGCCAACAACCCGGCAGGTGGACGCATTTCTCGAAGACACGTCCCCCGGCGCCTATGAAAAGCTGGTTGACCGGCTTCTTGCCTCCCCCCGGTACGGAGAACGGTGGGGACGGCACTGGATGGACACGGTCGGTTATGTTGACGTCCGGCTTTACGACGGGGATGCAACAACCCTTTACCCGAACGAGGGGATCTGGCGATACCGGGATTACATTATTCGTTCCTTCAATGCCGACAAGCGGTACGACCAGTTTCTCCAGGAACAGCTGGCAGGGGACGAGATGGTCAACTGGCGAGATGCCAGCGAGTGGACCCCGGAGATCATGGAAAAGCTTGTTGCCACGGGGTACCTCAGGAGCATTGAGGATCATACCTCGGAAGCGCAATACGGTATCGAGCGGCGGTACGAGGTGCTGTTCGACATGATGACGATGGTTTCCACGAGCATGCTGGGGCTGACGTTTGAGTGCACACGCTGCCACAACCACAAGTACGATCCAATCACGCAACGTGATTACTACCGGTTGATGTCTTTTTTCGAGTCCTCCTACAACCCCCACGCGTGGCTCCGGCCACAGGAACGGTGGATTCCTGACGTCGGCCCTGTCGCTCGTGCGGACATTGACCGCCACAATGCGGAAGTGGATGGAAAGGTGAATAACCTGCAGTCGAGGATCAAGGAACTCGAAAAGGACGGTGACGAGGCAGGCCAGGTTTCAGCGATCAAGAAAACCGTTACCGATCTGAATGGATCGAAACGGTCTTACGGCAAGATCCAGGCATTGTTCGATGTCCCCAATCCTCCAGTGACGCATGTCTTTCGCCGCGGGGACTGCTTCAAACGCGGGCTCCCTGTGACCCCTGGATTCCCGGAAGTGCTCACGCCCTCAGCCCGTCCGGGACAGCAGTTGGCCAGGGTTGAATTGCCGCTGCCGCCGGGAACATCCGGGCGACGGCTTGAACTGGCACACTGGATAACCTCGCGGCAGAACCCAACCACGGCACGGGTGATTATGAACCGGCTCTGGTTTCACCATTTTGGCGAGGGAATCATTGCGACCCCGGACAATATCGGCCGCAATGGGGCCCCCCCGTCGCATCCGGAGATCCTCGACTGGATGGCGGTTGAATTCCAGCAGGGTGGCTGGAGCCTGAAGAAAATGCACCGGCTTGTTCTCACCTCGCGAGCCTACAGGCAGACGTCACGTCGGCCTGCGGAGTTGACCCGTGCCGAGCAACTCGACCCGGACAACCGGTTGTTGTGGAGACAGAACATGAAACGCCTTGAATCAGAGATTATTCGTGATGCCCTGCTAGCGGCAAGCGGCCGTCTCGATTTACATTCTTTTGGCCCTCCCGTTCCGGTCACCAGGCCGGTGAGCGGACTCTCGATGGTGGACGCGGAGGGTGGCAATGGCCAGAACCGGCGAAGCGTCTACATCTTTGCCCGCAGGGTCTACCCACTCAAGTTCATGGAGATCTTCGACTCGCCGATCATGGCGATCAATTGTTCCAGGCGAATGAACTCAACAACGGTGCTCCAGTCCTTTGCCCAGTTAAACAGCGATTTTATGATCGGCGTGGCAGGGGATGCTGCGAGGCGGATCGAGCAGGCCGTGGGAAACGAGCCGGCAAAGCTGGTTCGATCCAGCTACCGGACGATCCTGGGACGTCTGCCAGGCGAAGAGGAACAACAGGCGTGCCTCGAATTTCTTTCAGTACAGGCGGTGGGCTACGCCGCGGAAAGCCAGGATGAAAAAGCAGGTGCCCTGGCGTTTGCCGATCTCTGCCACATGCTCCTCTGCATGAACGAGTTCCTTTATGTCGAGTAATGAAATGAACCACGCCCCTTACCCGCTCAGCCGCCGGGCAGCCCTGGCAGCCTGCAGCATGAGCCTGGGCGGCCTTGCCATGCGGGGACTGTTGCATGCAGAGGCGATCGATGGCCAGCGGACGTCCTATGACATGAAACCGCGGTCGCCCCACTTTCGGCCGAAAGCGAGGGCAGTGATCCAGCTTTTCCAGAACGGGGGTCCTTCGCAGATGGACCTGTTCGATCCCAAACCGGAATTGACCAGGCAAGCGGGAAAACCGTACCCGGGAGCGGTAGAGACGTTTCAGCTGGGTAACAAGAACATCATCTTTCCAACCCAGTTCGAGATCAAACCACATGGGGTATGTGGGATGAATTTCGGGGCCCCGCTGCCTCACATGGCGGCGATGGCGGATGACTGGTGCATGGTTCGCTCCATGTACACCGTGAACAATAACCATCCCTTTGCGATTAGCATGTTCCAGTCCGGAAAGCCCTTTTTCGGTTATCCCGCAATGGGGTCCTGGATCACCTACGGACTTGGCAGCGAGAACCAGGACCTTCCAGGTTACATCGTCCTGCGTGACCCGGCGGGCTACAACACGTCGGGCAAGGCGGTCTGGTCAAGCGGCTGGATGCCAGCCCTCTACCAGGGGACGGAATTTAACAGCCAGGGGAACGCCGTGCATCACCTGCATCGGTCGTCGCGGCCGTCGCAGGCGTCGCAGGCGTCGCAGGCGTCGGACCGCCGGTCGATG
>Ga0209089_10002711_pt1 | contig 15486 bp, 19 predicted proteins | sample ArcticOcean_MG_C_FD_187431 | JGI IMG/M metagenome (GOLD analysis project Ga0209089, IMG submission 187431) | Marine microbial communities from western Arctic Ocean - ArcticOcean_MG_CB2_150 (SPAdes) (version 2) | ecosystem: Environmental > Aquatic > Marine > Oceanic | place: Arctic Ocean: Canada... | reverse complement strand
TCAGAAGGTGGGGCCTGTTCGGAAACTATTCTTTCTTCTTCCTTTTTAATTTTTTCTAAAATTTTTGCTGCTTTTGGCGCAAACGGTATTTTTGTTTTATCTGAAATTTGTATTAATTCTACTGAAACAATTGGTGGTAAATCTATAGGTTCTCTCATCATAAAAGGTAAGCTTAAAGCTGTTAAAATAATCATTATTGAATGAAATATAAGTGAATAAAAAATATTACTATTCATTTCAATTTTTATATGGCTCCGATATAAGTGCTACTTTTGAAAAACCTGCTCCCGACAACATGCCCATAACTTCTAAAACTCTCCCATAATTAATTGTTTTATCTCCTCTTACGTATATTCTGGTATCAGTTCTGTTTTTTGAAACAGCTAAAATTTTTGGTATTATTTTATCAAATACAACTTGGTGTTCCTGTATAAAAACTTCACCTTTAGAATTTATTGAAACTGTTAATGGCTCTTGATCGTCTGGTAAAGAATCGGCTGCAGATTCTGGTAGATCTACTTGCACACCCACAGTTAATAGAGGAGCCGTAACCATAAAAATTATTAGCAAAACCAACATTACATCCACAAAAGGTGTTACGTTAATTTCGCTCATTGGCTCTTTTGATGAACGGTTAATTTGAAATCCCATAATAATATTTTAAATTATTGATAAAAATCTTTTGGAAAAATTTTCTATACGAGCGCTATATTTTTTAGAATCGCTATTAAATTTGTTATAGGCAATGACAGCAGGAATTGCCGCAAGTAAACCTAGCGCAGTTGCAAAAAGTGCTTCTGCTATACCCGGTGCTACTATTGCTAAACTTGTATTTCTTGAAATAGCAATCGATTGAAAAGAGTTCATAATTCCCCAAACAGTCCCAAATAAACCAATAAAAGGCGCTGTAGATCCTACTGTAGCTAAAAAAGTAAAATGTTTTTCAATTAATTGAATTTCTTTGTCTGCGAATATTTCAATCATTCTAGAAACTCTAGCAGATTGTATAGCGGATGATTTAGATTTTGTTTTTATCAACTCTCCCATTGCAATTTGAAATATATTTGCTACAGGATCCTTATCTCTGTTTATTAAAGAGTTGTAAAAACTTTCCGCTGATTTTGATTTCCAAAATTTTTCTTCAAAACTAGTTGTGCTTTTATCTATTTTCTTAAAAAGTTTATATTTTTCAAAAATTAATGCCCAAGAATATACGGATGCTGCGATCAATATTATGATAACTGACTTCACAATAAAGTCTGCTCTTAAAAAGAGTTGAAGAAGAGAAAAATCTGTTGACCCTCCTAATCCAATAATTTGTGTTGCTACATCTTGTTCCATGTTAGCTAATGTGCATCTAAATGTGTCATGAATTTGGCACTATATTATTTTTTATGTAATTAAAGTTGAGTATCGCTAAAATATAGAGCAATCAAAATTGCATCCGCCCTATTTGAGTCTTTTTTTCTGTGAAGTTTGCTAGATATTTCTGGATAAGCCTCAATTACTTTTGTTCTGCTTGCATCTTTATTAGTTTTAATCAGATTAAAATGTTTTTTCCATTTGGTGGGCCTGACAAAATATATTGGTAAACTTAATGCTGCGCAAATACCTTTTATAACTCCAAAGGACTGACCAAAATTAAACATGCTGGTAACCCCTTGTCCAGGCATTGCATTGACTTGTTCAACCACAACAACCACTTCCTTCTCTTTGTTTAGCCTCTCTTTAATAATGTTGGTAACTTGAGCGCTATTTATTTGCCTTTTATTTTTTTTCCCCTCAATCATTGTAGGTGTATCGTAAACTTCTAATATTTTTTTGTTCTCTATAATGCTAATAGCTCCGCTTATTCCTGGGTCTACACCAATAATTATCATTTAGTTTCAACTTTCATTAAAGAATTATTATCTACTTCTATATTAGCATAAACATACTGAACATCATCATCATCTTCTAGTAGCTCTAGAAAGCTTAACACAGATTTAGTTTTTTCTTGATTTAATAAAATTTTGTTTATAGGTAGCCACTCAATTCCTGATGAAATAAATTCTTGAATTTTTTTCTCTATTTGAACTTTAACTTTATAAAAATTTTCTTTTAAAGTAGTAATTTCATGGTACGAACCTCCACTAGATGAACAATCTTCAGCCCCACTATTGATTGCTAATTCTAAAATATCGTTTTCTGAAATTTTTTTTTTTTCAATTCTAATAACTCCTAATTGTTTAAATTGGTGCGTAGCCACACCTGACTCACCTAAGTTTCCTCCACTTTTTTGAAATATTGTTCTTATATTTGAGGCTGTTCTATTTTTATTGTCAGTTAAGGCTTCAACAATAACTGCAATTTTTTCAGGCCCAAAACCTTCATAAATTATGCTATTATAATTTACATCTTTATTTAATTCTGACTTAGTTATTGCTCTTTCAATATTTTCTTTAGGCATATTTGCTGTCCTGGCAGCCTGTATAGCCGATCTTAGTCTTGGATTGGTATCAGCATCTTTTGATCCTAATTTTGCTGCTACTGTAATTTCTTTTGAGAGCTTAGAAAAAATTTTAGAGCGTTGTTTATCTGCTTTTCCTTTTTTATGCTTAATGCCCGCCCAATGTGAATGACCTGCCATAAATTATATTGTATTAGATAAGGAGCCTCCAAATATAATAGGCTCAACTTTTTTTGCTAAACCACTTATACTATCAGCTGTTACCATTAGACCTGAAATTGTAGCTTCCCCAAGTGCTGGGTAATGTTTAACTGCTGTAGGGTCTTTTAAAAATTTTTTTAAAGAGTTTTCTCTATTCATTCCAATAACTGAATTGTAATCTCCACACATACCTACGTCTGTTTGGAACGCAGTTCCCTTTTCCATAATTCTATAATCTGCAGTTGGTACGTGTGTGTGAGTTCCCACTACCATAGTAGCTTTGCCGTCAAATAAATATCCCATGGCCATTTTTTCACTAGTTATTTCACCATGCATATCTACAACAATAAAATCTACCTCTCTTTTTAATTTAATATCTTGAATAAATTTTCTTGCTTCTTCAAAAACATCTTCTGATTGTTTCATAAAGACATTACCCATCAAATTAATTACCCCAACTCTTTTTTTATTCTTTGAATTAAAAATTCCATACCCATTGCCAGGCGATCCCTTAATTAAATTTTGGGGCCTTAATAATCTTTTTTCAGTAGTAATATAGTTTGCCGCTTCTTTCTGATCCCATACGTGGTTACCTGTTGTGATAACATCAGCTCCTACATTAAAAAATTCCTTAGCTATTTTTTCTGTTATACCAACACCTTGGTCAGCAGCATTTTCACCGTTTACAATGACAAAATCTATTTCTTTTTTTTTTATTAAATCAGGCAGTTTATCGATTACAGCTTTTCTTCCTGCTGGACCTACGATATCTCCGAGTAATAATATATTCATAGTTTACTGATGTGAGCTTATAATGCCTCGTTCGGTTAAAATATAGTCCAATTTAACATCATGTTTATTTACTGGAATTTTATTAAACTTTTGAAATGAATAAGCTATACCTAAAGAAACTGTTTTCTTTTTTATTTTTTTTATCTTCTTTAAGCTTCTATCATAATAACCTTTTCCGTAACCAATGCGGTTTAGATAATTGTCAAAAACTACTAGGGGAACTAAAATAAGATCTGGAAAAACTTCTTTGTTTGATTTGTTGGGTTCTAGTGTACCAAATTTACTTACATAAAGCGGCTCTTTAAATTCCCAAGATTTAAAACTCATTTTACTTGAAGAATTTATAACAGGCAGTGCTATTTTAAAATTTTTTTCGTAGGCTTGTTTAAGAAATTTAACAATATCAACTTCATAATTAGATGGATAGTAACCAGCAATAACTATCTGCTTTCCAATAAAACTTTTTTTTATTAATTTGAATATTATTTTATAATCAAAATCTTTTTTTACTGTTAAGTATTTTTTTTTTCTTTCTAATATAGCTTTATTTCTTAAGCTTGATTTACTAAATTGCATTTATTGAATATTTTTTTCTGTCTTGCTATCAGTTTTTTCAATAAAATCCTCTATTGATTTTGTTGTTTTGTCTAAAATCATTTCGTAGGAATTTTTATTTTTCTCAACCTTTGTTTTAAAGTCATCTAGTTGTTGTTTTAACCTATCAATTTCAACTTCTTTTTCTTCTTTATAATTAATTGCCAAAGATCTGAGTTCTTTGAACTTTATTGATAATTTTTCAAAATCACTTTTGTTATGTTTTACCTTTTTAAACAAATCGAAGTATTCATCGACTATTTTGATTGAAGTAATTAATAAAAGTTTATTTTCACCTATATTTCCTAATTTTTTCTTAAGTTCTTCGTACTTAGAATCTAAATGACATGCCAATTCTTTCAAATTATCTTCCTGGTCATCTTCGCAAGATAATATGTAGTCCTTGTTATTAAATTTTATATTTACGTTTGCCATTTTTCAATTTCACCTATGAGAGTTTCGGTTTCTTGATTAAGTTCATCTATTTTTTGGTTAAAATTATTACGATTACCAAATTTAAACCCTATATCCTTATTAATTTTTTCAAGTTCAAGTTTTAAATCTGCGTGCTGTTTGTTTAGAAGCTTATAATTCGTTTCAGATTCTTCTTTTTCCCTTAATAATTGATTTTTCTCTGCACCCAATAAAAACATATCTTTGCTCATCTTTGCAACCTTACTAGACATTGAGTTTAATTGCTCGAGAACATTATCTAATTTTTTTTCTTTTTCTTCGTAATTTTCCATATAATTTATTTTTAAAATCATATTATTGATTTGATCCGCTCAAGTCTATATAGGTTTTATTGTGAGTCCACACTTCAAAGAATTATCAAATGCAATAAGATTTCTATCAATCGATGCTGTCCAGAAAGCAAATTCTGGTCACCCAGGTTTACCAATGGGTATGGCCGATGTAGCAACAGTATTGTTTAAATACTACCTAAGGTTTAATCCTAAAAACCCAAATTGGAGCAACCGTGACCGTTTTATTTTATCTGCTGGCCACGGATCAATGCTACTTTATTCTTTACTTTATCTGACTGGATACAAAAGCATTTCTATTAATGATATTAAAAATTTTAGAAAATTAAATTCTATCTGTGCTGGGCATCCAGAGTACGAAAAAAATACTGGAATAGAAACTACTACAGGCCCTTTAGGACAAGGTTTATCAAATGCAGTAGGTATGGCAATAGCTGAAGAGATAATGAAAAAGAGATTTGGATCTAATTTAATTAATCACAAAACTTACGTGATTGCTAGCGATGGAGATTTTATGGAAGGTATAAGCCATGAAGCTATGAGTTTGGCAGGCCATCTAAAATTAAAAAACCTCATCGTTTTTTTTGATAACAACAAAATTTCTATTGATGGACCGACGAGCTTAACAGTATCAGATAATTATAAAAAAAGATTTGAAAGTTATGGCTGGGCTTTTCAAGAAGTAAATGGTCATAATGAAAAAGAAATATCAAGAGCCATTAAAAAAAGCTTAAGTTCAAAAAAACCAAGTTTAATATCTTGTAAAACTATTATTGGTTATGGTTCACCCAACAAAGCGGGTAAATCCTCTTCGCATGGAGCTGCATTAGGGGATGATGAAGTTGAATTAGTTAGAAAAAAATTAAAATGGAAATTTAAACCTTTTGAAATTCCAAAAGAAATTCTTAATGAGTGGAAAAAAATTGGAGAAAAAGGAATATTACAAGAAAAAAAATGGAATGCTATTTATAATAAAAAGAGTAAAAAAATTAAAAATGAATTTTCAAGAATAATTAACGATAAGTTACCAAAAGATTTTGAAAAGATTATACTCAAACAAAAGAAAAAAATTTTTGAAATGAAGCCGAATGTAGCTTCTAGACAATCTTCTGCTGCTGTATTAGAGGGTATTACAAATAGTTTACCTGAATTAATTGGTGGATCGGCAGATTTAAGTGGATCAAATAATACAAACACAAAACATTCAGTGGCAATTAAATCCTCAAATTTTAAAGGAAATTATATTCACTATGGTGTGAGAGAGCATGCTATGGCAGGAATAATGAATGGCATGGCACTTCATAAAGGTATTATTCCTTATGGTGGAACGTTTTTAGTTTTTCTGGATTATTGCAAACCATCATTAAGATTATCTGCTTTAATGGGTTTAAAAGTGATTTATGTATTCTCGCATGATTCTATCGGCCTAGGTGAAGATGGACCAACTCATCAACCGATTGAACACCTCTCTCATCTTAGAACAATACCAAATTTAAATGTATTTAGACCGGCTGACACAATTGAGACACTTGAGTGTTGGGAATTGGCCTTAAAAAATAGTAAAACTCCAAGTGTGATAGCTTTATCAAGACAAAAACTTCCATTTATCACAGAAACGCTCACGCAGAAAAACATGAGTAGCTTTGGCGCTTATGAGATTAAAAAAAATAAACCTAACCCCGAAGTAATTTTAATAGCATCAGGCTCTGAGATACAAATTGCAGTTGAAGCATTTAATAAATTACAAAATCTAAATATTAGTTCAAAAGTAGTTTCTATGCCTTGCCAAGAATTATTTAATAAACAGTCTAAAGAATATAAAGAAAAGATTCTTGAAATAAATGCAGTGAAAATTTCCATTGAAGCAAGCAGTGTGCTTGGCTGGGAAAAATATATTGGTCAAAGAGGATCTTCTGTTGGCATGTCGTCATTTGGAAAAAGCGCCCCTATTAAAGATTTGTATGAGAACTTTAAATTAACTAGCAACAATATTGTTGAATTAGCTAAAAAGATGTTAGGAAAATAATTATGACTATAAAAATTGGTATTAACGGATTTGGAAGAATTGGGAGAATGGTATTAAGATCTATAATTGAAAACAATAGAAAAGATATTGAAGTTGTTGCAATTAATAATAGAGGTAATGCTGAAGTAAGTAGTTTTTTGCTAACACACGATACCATCCATGGGTCTCTAAAAAATAAAATAACTCATTCAGACCAAGCAATTAGCGTCGATGGGGAAAAAATAAATATGACCCAGGAAACTGAAATCTCAAATATAGATTGGAAAAAGTATAAAATAGATGTTGTCCTTGAGTGTACGGGTAAATTTAATTCAAAAGAAAAATCGATAAAACATATTAAATCTGGTGCAAAAAAGGTTTTAGTTTCCGCTCCATGCAAAGGTGCGAATAACATCGTTTTTGGAGTAAATCATGAAAAGGTGAATTCAAAAGATGAATTAATTTCTGCAGCATCATGTACTACAAATTGCCTGGCACCTGTAGCTAAAGTTCTTAATGATAATTTTCAAATCGAAAGAGGCTTTATGACAACTATACATTCTTATACCACCGACCAAAGATTATTAGATAACTCACATAAAGATTTAAGAAGAGCAAGAGCTGCTGCAAATTCTATAATACCCACAACAACTGGAGCAACAAAATCTTTAGGTGATATAATTCCTGAATTAAAAGGTAAAGTAGAAGGAATTTCTATTCGCGTCCCTACACCTAATGTTTCTTTAGTAGAATTTGTTTTTTCTTCAAACAAAAATTTAACTATTGAAAAAATAAACGATTCATTTATTCAAGCTTCAAAATCAAATTTAAAAAATATATTGGATGTAAATAATAAACCTCTTGTTTCTTCAGACTTTAATCACAATCCCCATTCCGCAATAGTGGATTTGTCGTTAACAAAAGTTGTAGAAAATAAAATGGCAAAAGTTTCTGCTTGGTATGATAATGAGTGGGGTTTTGCTTCTAGAATGTGTGACTTGGCAAATTATTTCGGCAAGATCTAATGTGTCATGAATAAAATAAATCATTTAGATAATAATCTGGAATTAGAAGGAAAAAGAGTCCTACTTAGAGTTGACTTTAATGTTCCTATAAATAGTGGAATTATAACCGAATCCTCAAGAATTGAGAAGGTTTTGCCCACTATAAATTTCTTGATAAAAAAAAAAGCAAAAATAATAATTATTTCGCATATAGGAAGACCTAATGGAAAAATTATTACAAATCTAACTTTAAAACCAATTGCAGAAAAATTATCTAAATTAATTAATAAAAATATTTCCTTTTTAAAAGAACCTTTTGAATCAAAAACAATTGACAAATCAAAAAAAATTTCTAACGGGGAAATCATAATGTTAGAAAATCTTAGGTTTAATAAAGAAGAAGAGTTAAATGAAGAATCTTTTGCAAAAAAACTTTCAAAATTAGGAGATATATATGTGAATGAAGCATTTTCTTGTTCACACAGGACTCATGCGTCCGTATCTAAAATAACTGAATACATTAAACCATTTGCTGGAATTGAATTGATTAAAGAAGTTAATAGCATAAATATGTTAACAAATGACGCTAAAAAACCAGTGACTTGTATAATTGGAGGTTCTAAAATCTCAACAAAAATAGGTATCTTAAATAATCTTATTAAAAAAATGCAAAATATTGTCATTGTTGGCGCAATGGCAAATAATTTTATAAAATATAAAGGCTATAACATTGGAAAATCTGTTTTTGAACAAAATACAAAAAATTTAGAAGATGAAGTTATAAAATTAGCAAAATTACATAATTGCAACCTTGTTACTCCACAAGACGTTTTAGTTTCAAAAAATTTAAGTTCTACAGGGAAGATAAAAAGCTTAACTGAAATAGATGATACAGACTTAATTTTAGATATTGGTAATAAAACTATAGAAGTTATTTCGAATATAATTGATGGTTCAAAAACAGTTTTATGGAATGGTCCTGCGGGTTATTTTGAAATTGAAGAATTTTCTCAAGGGAGTAAGAAGATTGCAAAAAAAATTATTGAAAATACTAAAAATAAATCACTCATATCAATTGCAGGCGGTGGTGACACTGTTGCTGCAATTAATAAATTTGGCTATTTAAAAGATTTTACATATTTATCAACCGCAGGTGGAGCTTTTTTAGAACTTCTTGAAGGAAAAATTTTACCTGGTATAAAAGCTTTAGAAATAAATGAGTGAAGTAGAAAACATCGCAAAACAAATGCTAGCAAAAGGTAAGGGAATACTAGCTGCCGATGAGAGTACAGGCACTATGAGTAAAAGACTAGCTAGTGTTAACGTTGATTCAACACCAGAAAATAGATTAAAATTTAGAGAAACTTTATTTAGCGCAGAGGCCATGAAAAATTATATCAGTGGTGTAATACTTTATGATGAAACTATAAAACAAAAAACTGCTTCTGGAAAAACTATACCTGAGTTAATTAAGAGTTTTGGGTCAATTCCTGGAATTAAAGTAGATACTGGAGCAAAAGTTCTAGCTGGATCTCCTGAAGAAAAAATCACAGAAGGGTTAGATGGATTAAGAGAAAGATTAAACGAATACTACAAACTTGGAGCAAGATTTACAAAATGGAGGGCGGTATATAATATTTCTGAAAAGTATCCCTCAGAACTGTCAATTAAATCAAACGCTCATGCTTTAGCAAGATATGCTTCATTAGTGCAAGAAGCAAAAATGGTTCCTATTGTTGAGCCAGAAGTATTAATGGATGGCAGTCACAACATTGATAAATGTTATGAAATAACATCTAAAGTTTTAAAGGAATGTTATAAAGAATTAAAAATAAACAACGTTAATCTTAAAGGAACAGTACTAAAACCTAATATGATACTGCCTGGAAATAAATCAAAAGGTAAAAGTAGTGCTGAAGAAATTGCAAAAATAACTCTTAAATGTTTAAAAGAAAATGTGCCTAATGAAGTTCCTGGTGTTGCTTTTTTATCAGGGGGACAAACAGAAGTTGAAGCTACACAAAACTTAAACGAGATTAACAAAATTAATGATACAAATTTTTTACTGAGTTTTTCTTACGGAAGAGCATTGCAACAAAGTGCTCTAAAAAATTGGGGAAAAAATATAAAAAATAAATCAAGTACACAAATAATTTTTAATCATAGATCAAAAATGAATGGACTTTCTACTTCAGCTAAATGGACTCCTGAATTAGAAAAACTTACAGCTGTATAAAAAATTGAGAAGATACATCTATCTAATATCACCTCAAATCATAAGGAGCATAAAATTTTATAATCAACTTGATCAAGTGCTTAAAACTAAAAAAGTTAAATACTTTCAGTTAAGATTAAAAAAAATATCTACTGTGAATTTAATTAAAATAGCTAAAAAAATTAAAAAAATAACTAAAAAAAATAAAGTTAAATTATTAATTAACGACAACCCTTTTGTAGCTAAAACTATTGATGCTGATGGTTGTCATATTGGACAAAAAGATTTGAATTATATTAGCAGCAGGAAAGTTTTAGGTAAAAAAAAAATTATTGGCGTAACGTGTCATAATTCAAAAAAATTAGCTTTAGATGCAAAAAAAATTGGAGCAAATTATATTGCGTTTGGAGCATTTTTTAAATCTTCAACCAAAAAAACCAAGTATAATGCCAACTTAGCCTTATTGCGTTGGAGTAAAAAAAAAATTAATATCCCCATCGTTGCAATAGGTGGAATAAATAACTCAAATTATAAAAAAGTTTTATCTAATGGAGCAAAATTAATTGCTTGCTCAGGCTATATTTGGAATAATGAAAAATTAGATCCTGTTTCAGCAATAAAAAGATTTAAGTAAAAAATGAAGATACTAGGAAATGAAATTAAACCAGGAATGATCATAGAACATAAAAATGATTTGTGGTCAGTTCTAAAAGCTCAACATGTTAAGCCTGGAAAAGGTGGTGCTTTTAATCAAGTCGAGCTTAAGAGTGTAAAAAAAGGAACCAAGTTAAACGAAAGATTTAGGTCAAGTGACACAGTTGAGAGAGCTCATTTAGATGATAAAAAATTTAATTTTCTTTATGAAGATGAAAACAGCTGCCACTTTATGGATCAAATTAATTTTGAACAAATTCAAATAAATAAATCTTTACTGGGTGAAAAAAGCAAACTTCTAAAAGAAAATATGGAAGTAAATGTTCAGTTTTACGAAGATCAAGCTTTATCTGTTGATCTACCTTCTTCTGTCGAATTATTAATTGAAACTACTGATGCTGCAATTAAAGGGCAAACAGCTTCATCCTCGTATAAACCTGCAACATTAGAAAATGGGATTAATATTACGGTTCCTCCATTTATTAATTCTGGAGATAAAATTGTTTTAGATACAAGAAACTTAGAATACATTAAAAAAGTTAAATAAATGAAGTTAAATTCAGCAAATATAAATGTTATGATGAAAGCCTGCAGAAATGCTGCTAAACATTTGATAAGAGATTTTGGTGAGATAGAAAAACTTCAAGTTTCAGTTAAAGGGCCTGGTGATTTTGTAACAGCTTCTGATAAAAAAGTTGAAAAAATTCTTATTGATGAACTAAGTAAAGCACGTCCCAATTATTCAATATTAAGCGAGGAAATTGGGGAAATAAAAAATGACGAAGAATTTAAATGGGTTATAGATCCTATAGACGGAACAGCTAATTTTCTTCATGGAATTCCACATTTTTGTATATCTGTAGGATTAGAAAAAAATAATGAAATAGTTGATGGAATTATTTTTGACCCAATTAAGGATGAAATCTTTACTGCGGAAAAAGGAAATGGTTCTTATTTGAACAATCAGCGATTACGTGTTTCTGGAAGAAGTGATTTGAAAGATAGCATGATATTTACTGGGGGGGTAAGGCATGGATCAAAAGATGAAGATTTAATTCAAAAAGAATATAAAAAAATTGCATCTGAAGTAGATATTCCTGTTAGAAAAATGGGAAGTGCTGCTCTTGATATGGCTTATGTGGCAGCAGGAAGATGTGACGGTTTTTGGCAAAGAAATTTAAATTATTGGGATATTGCCGCGGGTATAATTCTTATTAAAGAAGCTGGAGGATTTGTAACTGACTTTAAAGGAGAAGCTAATTATATTAAAAATAAAAATATTTTGGCATCAAACTCTAAAATTGGCCTAGAAATGATTGAACTCTTAAAATAGTTGGTTTTTTTATTGTCAATGATTTTTTTTTAATATAATAGATTATTTCATATGAAAAAAAAAATACATCCTGATTATCATAAAATAAAGGTTGTCATGACTGATGGAAGTCATTTTGAGACAATGTCTACTTGGGGAAAAGATGGTGATACTCTAAAACTAGATATAGATTCAAAGTCTCACTCTGCTTGGATAGGTGGAACGCAAAAATTAATGGATAAAGGTAGAGTAAGTAAATTTTTAAAGAAATTTAGTAATTTCAGATCAGAAAAAAAAGAAAAATAATAATGAGCGACAAACCCTTTATGCCAAAAGCCACGGCTGTTTGGTTAGTAGAAAATACTAAAATAAGTTTTAAACAAATTGCTGATTTTTGTGATTTACATGAATTGGAAATCAAAGGTATTGCAGATGGAGATGTGGCTAAAGGAATAAAAGCTTATAACCCTATTTTAGCTGGACAGTTAACAAGAGAAGAAATTCAAGCTTGCTCAGATGATAATAGTAAACCACTAACATTAAATAAAAAAATTTTAGATATAAAATCAAAAGCAAAAAGTAAAAATTATATTCCGCTTTCAAAAAGAGAAGACAGACCTAATTCTGCTCTTTGGCTAATCAAAAATTATCCTAATCTATCAGAAGGACAAATAGGAAAACTTGTAGGTAGTACAAAAAATACTGTATCTCTAATAAAAAATAATGGCTATTGGAACTCTTCGAATTTATCACCTAAAGATCCTGTGGTTTCTAATCTTTGTTCTCAAGTGGATATTCAAAATGCTTCCGATAAAGCTGATCGTAGAATTGCTAGAGAGAAAAAACAAAAGAAAAAAAAAATTCAAACTTAACCTAAAGTACTTTAAAATTTAAAAAAATGAATATTAAATCAAAAAATTTAGTTGGTATAATTATGGGCAGTAAATCTGATTGGAAGGGTGTTATGGAACATTGCAGCGATACCTTGAAACAATTTGGAATAAAACATAATGTCAATGTAATATCTGCACATAGGACCCCAAAAAGATTACATAAATTTATTAAAGAAGCTGAAAAAAATAAAATGGAAGTAATAATTGCTGCTGCCGGAATGTCTGCTCACTTAGCTGGAGTAACCGCATCTTTGACTACAATACCTGTTTTGGGAGTGCCGACAGAAAGTAAACTTAAGGGATTGGATAGCTTGTTATCTACAGTTCAAATGCCCAGTGGAATTCCTGTCGGAACTTTAGCTATTGGGAAAGCGGGTGCAATTAATGCAGCTTTACTAGCTATTTCAATTTTATCAGTTAGATATAATGCTATAAAAGTAAAACTAAAAGCATATAGAAATAATTTTGAAAAAAAAGTACCTAAAAAGCCATTCTAATCTAACTAGACAAAATTTTTTATTAATGTTAGTTAATGCATCTTTAATTAGGAGGTATTTATTAAAATCGAAGTAAAAGATAATAACGTTGACCAGGCTTTAAGAGTCCTTAAAAGAAAACTTCAAAGAGAAGGTTTTTTTAGAATACTCAAGATTAAGAGTAATTATGAAAAACCATCTGAAAGAAAAAAAAGAGAAAAGCAAGAAAATATAAAAAGATCAAAAAAAGTTCAAAGGATGAAGAATAATTACTAATTTTTTTACTAAAAAAAATTAGTAATATTAAAGTATTTATCGCGGGGTGGAGCAGTCTGGTAGCTCGTCAGGCTCATAACCTGAAGGTCGTAGGTTCAAATCCTACCCCCGCAACCAATTAATTTTAGGATTCGTTTTTAAAAATTATAGCTTTTTGCTTATTAATCCTTGATAAAAAATCGAGTAGTCTTATAAGGTGTTTTAAATAATGAAAACAATGTTAATTCCTGTTTATTTCAAAAAATTAGTACTGGCAATTGATGTTAGTGTTAGTTATATTTTCAAAATTAATGGTACAAAGATCTAAAGACTAATTAGTCATAATTTAAATGAAAAAAAAAGTATACAGCGCAGATTTAACTCATACAGGAAATGGCACTATGGCTTTAACATTTCCACTAGGAACCGCTTATGTAGTTAGCTATGCCAAAAAAATGCTAGGTGATAGTTTTAGTTTCAAACTTTTCAAATACCAAGACAAGTTGAGTAATCAAATATTAAGTTGAAAATTCAAAAAATATTAAACTTTTTAAATAAATCATAAAAACATGAATAGTTTTTCAGAATTAAATTTAAACGAAAATCTAAAGCATTCTATTGCAAGAATGCAATTTAAGATTCCTACCCCAATCCAAGCTCAAGCTATACCCCCTGCATTGCTAGGAAAAGATGTTTTGGGAACGGCCCAAACAGGTACGGGGAAAACTCTTTGTTACGGGATAGCCTGTTTAAACAAATTGTTAATTGACAAAGCTAGTGGAGCTTTAATTATTTGTCCTACACGTGAACTGGCTGTTCAAGTTGGTGAAGTGCTTGAAGGTTTAATAGAACCTAAAATGAATATTAAGTCAGCAACACTTATTGGTGGAGAATCTATGCACAAACAATTAAATCAGCTTAGAAAAAGACCCAGGTTAATTATTGGAACACCAGGAAGACTAAATGATCACCTTCAAAGAAAAAGCTTGAAATTAAATGAAACCTATTTTTTAGTTCTTGATGAAACTGATAGAATGTTAGATATGGGTTTTACTCCACAAATAGAACAAATATTAAAATATGTTCCTAAAAAGCATCAAACTTTATTATTTTCAGCAACATTACCACAAAATATTATCAGAATTGCCGAAAGATATTTAAATGAACCAGCTAGAATAAGAGTTGGATCGACAACAACTCCTATCACTAAAATTAAACAAGAGGTTATGCGAGTAAGTGAAGGGGATAAATACAACGTATTGTTAGATCAACTTCATATTAGAAAAGGTTCAATTTTACTTTTTGTTAAAACTAAACGTAATGCTGATAAAATGGTAGACCGTCTACGTGATGATGGTCACTCTTGTGATTGTATGCATGGAAATTTAAGACAATCTAAAAGACAAAGAACATTAATTGCATTTCGTGCAGAAAAAATTCGTATTCTGGTTAGCACTGAATTAGCAGCAAGAGGATTAGATGTGCCATCTATTCAACATGTTATTAATTATCACTTACCACAAGTACCAGAAGATTTTATTCATAGAATTGGAAGAACTGCAAGAGCTGGTGCCGAAGGTTGTGCTCTTACTTTTATTACTCCTAATGACAGACAAATGTGGAATGATATTCAAAGATTAATCAATCCTAATGCAAAACAAGAATTTAACACTTCAAAAAAATCTAGACATAGAGGAAAGAAAACATTTTTAAGATTTAAACAACGTGGAAAAGCTGAAAATAAACCTTTTAAAAAAGATTACTTTGAAAATTCTGACAATGACCAATCAAGAGGGAAAAAAAGATTTGGTTTTAAATCGGGAGGCTCTGACAATGACCAATCAAGAGGGAAAAAAAGATTTGGTTTTAAAT
>Ga0209089_10002707_pt1 | contig 15495 bp, 16 predicted proteins | sample ArcticOcean_MG_C_FD_187431 | JGI IMG/M metagenome (GOLD analysis project Ga0209089, IMG submission 187431) | Marine microbial communities from western Arctic Ocean - ArcticOcean_MG_CB2_150 (SPAdes) (version 2) | ecosystem: Environmental > Aquatic > Marine > Oceanic | place: Arctic Ocean: Canada... | reverse complement strand
AGCTATGGCACAGCGATTTGGCTACGGCCAGCTGGACACCCCCATATTTGAACAAAGTAGCCTATTTGTGCGTGGTGTAGGCCAAGGCACCGATATCGTCGAGAAAGAGATGTACTCCTTCGATGACCGTGGCGGCGACTCCATGACACTACGACCAGAGGGCACTGCCCCAGTCTGCCGCGCGTACCTGGAACACGGCTTGCGGAACCTGCCACAGCCGGTGCGCCTGTTCTATTTCGCACCGGCTTTCCGCTACGAGCGTCCACAGGCAGGGCGTTTTCGGCAACACCATCAGTTTGGTGTGGAAGCCCTGGGAGACGGCGATCCTTCCGTGGACGCAGAAGTGATTGAAATGGCCTGGCAACTCATGAAGGGCCTTAGCTTAAAGAACCTAACGCTGCTCGTCAACAGCATAGGCGACCCACAGTGCAGACCCTCCTACTTGGAGCACCTCAAGGGCTACTACACACCTCTGATTCCACAACTCTGCCAAGACTGTAAAGAGAGGCTGGAACGCAATCCGCTTCGACTGCTGGACTGCAAGCAACCGGCCTGTATTGCAATGAAGCAGGACGCCCCACAAACCGTGGATCACCTCTGCTCAGAGTGCCATGACCACTGGCAGAAGCTGTTGAGCTACCTGAAAAAACTGGATGTCCCATTCCAGGTGGAGCCAAGGCTGGTACGTGGCCTTGACTACTATACGCGGACAGTCTTTGAGATACATCCTGCGGAAGAAGGCGGGCAGAGCGCCCTATGCGCCGGAGGCCGTTACGACGGACTTATTCAGGAGCTGGAAGGCCCTCCCACGCCTGGCATCGGGTTTGCCGCGGGCATGGAGCGCATGGTGCTCAACCTCAAGCGCCAGGAGGTGCCCGTACCGGGAGAAACCCTGGTAAAAGCCGTAGTGGCGTACATGGGAGACGACGCCAAGGAGACAGCCATATCACTAGCCTCTGAGCTACGGAACGGCGGCATAGGGGCTATCCTGACCCCGGCTGGCCGCAGCCTGCGATCCCAGATGCGCTACGCCAACTCCCTTGACATACCATACGCACTGATCCTGGGAGAGGATGAGATGAAGAACGGCTCGGTGACAATCCGCGACATGGTGCAAGGTGAGCAGAGAGAAGTGCCCCTTAAGAAGGCTGTTACCGAGTTGACCGGCCTCGTCGCGTCCTGACCGTTTTCTTGCGGCATGTGCGCGTACCATTTCCTGTATGTGATAAACGAGGAGATTCACTCCTAGCGAGGACTGGTGTGCATCGCCTAGACGTACGCCTGCTCATTAGACAGCCTACCATTAGTCGGTAAAAGACTCACCCTGCTATACAGGCCAGTCCTGCAGGTTATAGGACATCTCCCAGAAGAGGAACTCGTAACGGGTGGCGGTCAGGAAGTGGTCTGACAGACGCAGCATCTCTCTCTCGTCGGCCCCGCGTGTAAGGTCGTCCAATAACTCACGTAGCCATCCAACGAAGGCAGTGAACTCCTTAGAGGAGTACATGAAAATCCATTCCGCATAGGGGTTCCTCTCCGAAGCATCGCCGGTCCGTGACAAATGAAGACCTGTCTCACTGTAGCCCCACTGGCAGGGCAACAGAGTTGCAACAATGTCAGTTAAGGTGCCCTCGTAAGCCACACGAAGCAAGTAATCGGTGTATGCCAGGGTGATTGGTGCGGGACGTGTACTCTCCAGTTCGCTGGAGGACACGTTGAACTTTAAACAAAAGTCGCGGTGTAGAGACATCTCCGTATCCAATGTTTCCTTAAGCAAGTCGACAAATCGGCCAATGTCCGCCAGATCACTGGCCTTGGCCACCGCCAGGGCCAGTACACGGCTGTACTGGATGAGATAGAAGTAGTCCTGCTTCACGTAGAACTGGAATTTCTCCAAGGGAAGCTGGCCCGAGCCGATGCCAGCCACAAACGGATGTTGAAACAGTTCGTCCCACAGGTGAGCATATTTCGCACCCAGCGTTTCTGAAGTGGTCATGATTACGCAGACACAGAGGCCTTTTCCCCCACGTGCAGGGCCACCGTACCCATTCCCATCATCTCGTAACGTACCTTCTGAAGACAGACGCTCATCATGACGGCCGAAAGCTCCGCAGCGGTAAGATAGCTATCCACTGAGTCCGGCAGATACTTATATGCTTCATTGTTGCCGGCCACAAGCGCCCCCAACCGTGGCACCACTCCCCGAAAGCCAGCCCTAAGCAAACGTTGGAAAACTCCCCTGCCAGCAAGGGGAACAATATCCAAAATAACCACATGTCCTCCCGGCCTTACAACACGTGTTATCTCCCTCAAGGCCGCTTCTTTGTCTGCGAAGTTTCGCAACCCGAAACCGACGGTAGCGCACAGGAAACGGTCGTCAGGGAATGGTAGTCCGTGGGCATCCCCAAGGATCCAATTCACTTGTTGCGATAGACCACGTTTCTGGGCTTTATGCCGGGCCAGTGGCAACATCTTTGGTGCAAAATCGAGACCAACCACATTTGCGATCCCCGGCCTTCTTGCAATGTCGAGGGCAAAATCCCCGGTCCCAGTAGCCACGTCAAGTGCCTCGCCTATGTCTTCGCGCATAGCCAGATTTGGGACAGCCAAGTGGGCCGCCCTTCGCCGCCACAGGTGGTGCATTCCACCGCTCATCACCATGTTCAGTAGGTCGTAGCGGCTGGAAATGCGGTCGAACATGTTCGCCACATACCTTGCCTTCTCATCGCCCTTCAATTGCACCATGTATTCACCATTTAATCACTGCGCCTCTGATAGCGCAGGCGTCCGTCCATAAATTCCTTGGCTTCCGGCAAACCAAGGGCGTCGAGTGCCTTGCCCACTATGTAGTAAACGATGTCATCCACAGATGTCGGGTGCAGGTAGAAGGCAGGGGCAGGAGGCAGAACGGTGACTCCCATGCGTGACAGTGCTAGCATATTTTCCAAATGAATTGTGGACACAGGAGTCTCACGTGGCACTATCACCAGACGCTTTTTCTCTTTGATGCACACGTCAGCGGCACGCTGAAGCAGGTTGGTGGATAGGCCGTGAGCGATGGCGGCCAGTGTCCCTGTGCTGCACGGTATGACTATCATGCCCGCGGTGGGTGTTGTGCCGCTGGCTATTGGCGCTTTGAGGTCACCTATGGGGCAATAGGTGAAGTGGGGCGATTCCTGCCATCGTGCCAGCGTCGGGCCGAATGGCTCTTCCATCTCCTCCTGCCATACCATCCTGCCGGCCGAGGAGCAGGTGGCGATAACGGGTATGTCACGGTTCAGCAGCGCTTCGATGGCGCGATGTGCGAGCACGGAGCCGCTTGCGCCTGATATGCCCACCACTACAGGGTCCATTTTTTACCTCGTTTAGCCTTCAAGAAGATTCGCCTCCCCACACTCTACACATAAACTGATGCAAAGGTAAATGCAAACACAATTACTGCTATATAGCCATTGACGTTGAAGAATGCCATGTTGAGCTTGGATAAGTCCGTTGGTGACACAAGTCGATGCTCATACACCAGCAGCCCCGCCGCCAGTGCCCAGCCTATGTAGTGTGTAAATCCAAGGCCAAGCGACAGACCCAAAGCCAACAGGGAAAGAACGGTCAGTATGTGCATACCCTTAGCCCACCTCATCGCCGCGGGGATGCCCCATTTCTGTGGTATGGAGTGCAGACCGCGTTGTACGTCGAAGTCACGATCCTGACAGGAGTACAGCATATCGAAGCCTCCAATCCAGGTTGCGACTGCAAAGGCCATCAGCACAGGCTCCCAGCTAAGAGAGCCTGTCACTGCTATCCAAGCGCCAGCGGGGGCAATACCGTCAGCCCAACCAAGAATGAAGTGCGAAGTCCATGTTAAGCGTTTTGTGTACGGGTAACCAACCACCACTACCACGGCAACAGGGGCCAAGATAAGGGTCATAGTATTGAGCATGGCCGCGGCCACCAGGAAGATCCCCAGGGACACGATGGACATGGCCATCATCTCCCACAGCTTAAGACGGCCTGCAGGCAGGGGTCGAGAGGCGGTACGCGGGTTCTCAGCGTCCAGTTGTCGGTCGATGATGCGGTTGGCAGACATTGCCAGGGTGCGCGCAGAGGCCATCGCAAGCGTTATCCAGGTGAATTGGGCGAGGGTTGGCAGGCCGTCCGCGGCCAGCACCATGCCCAAGTATGCGAATGGCAAAGCGAAGACCGTGTGCTCAAACCGGATGGAGTCCAGAATGAGCTTAAGTTTGACTGGTATGGCTGTTAGGGTGCTCATGACGTTCTAAGTCTCCTCTTTGACCAGCGCGTACATTAACGTGCCGATGGTCTTTCTGTCCTTGGACCACACTTTTCCTCAGCCGACCCTCAAAGGTGAATCCACACTTATCCAGCACCCACGCCGATGCTTGGATCCATTCGTAGATTCCGGCAAAGAGGACGCACTATGTCAAACGCGGCAAAGGCATATTCGGCATATTCAGAGATAGCTCTTACTGCGCTCGTAAGCAATGCCCCTCTCCCAAAAAGGCTCGCCACGCCAGTAGACAACCTCGACAGATTTAGCTTCACGTCACTTTGTAAGACAATCCCTATACTACCAATTACCTCTCTAGCTGAGGCAATGGCAAAATTCGTTATCGGGCTCTGATCTGACTTCCTGCTGATCCAGCTTATCGCATCCTCCTCAGAATAGGGGTGTCACGAAGATTGATCCAAACATTGCGGTTGTTAACATACTTTGACAATGCAGGAACATCACTCAGAGACCAGTCCATCAATGTCCGCGCTCCGATTACAATTTCCATAAGCCTTATATCACAGCCCGTATTCCTGCCATTTCCCATCAACTAGGGCTTTCATATCGTCGCTCATAGCTATGTCCGGGGGCCATTCCCTAGTACGGCCATCGAGAGTACCTTTGGCCGTGGCATCTATCCCGACCTTGCTACCTAGCCTAGGCGTCGGCGAGGCGTGGTCTAGGTCGTCCACGGGGCCAGATGCAATGACAATATCCTGTGTGGCGTCCAGATTGTTGGTGACACGCCATGCCACCTCAGACACGTCTTGGACATTCACAAAATCGTCCACCACAATGATGGCCTTCGCCAGCATCATCAACCCAAGGCCCCAAAGGGCGTACATTACCTTCTGGGCTTGACCAGGGTACTCTTTCTTGATGGAGACGATGACAAGGTTGTGGAACACCCCCTCCGCGGGCATGTTTATGTCCACTATCTCAGGCAGCACCATGCGGATGATGGGCATGAAGAGGCGCTCCGTAGCCTTGCCCATGTAATAGTCTTCTTGAACGGGCCTCCCAACCACGATGGTCGGGTAGATAGGATTCTGACGATGCGTGATAGCGGTTAGGTGGAACACCGGGTACTGGTCTGCCAGTGAGTAGTAGCCGGTATGGTCGCCGAATGGTCCCTCGGTGCGTACCTCGCCGGGAACTACATAACCTTCCAGAATAATCTCAGCGTTGGCAGGCACCTCAATGTTCACTGTCTTACACTTGACGACTTCCACGCCCTCTTCACGAAGGAAGCCAGCCATGACAAGCTCATCCAAATCGGGCGGCAGAGGAGCTGAGCCTGTCCACACAGTAGCAGGGTCTCCACCAAGCGCCACGGCCACCTCCATTCTCTCCTGCCCGCGTTCAAGCGCCACACGTTCGTGGTGGGTGCCGACTTTGTGGGTCTGCCAGTGCATCCCAGCGGTCTGGCCATCGTAGACCTGCATGCGGTACATCCCGACGTTGCGAGTGCCGGTTTCCGGATCCCTTGTGATAACCAGTGGCAGGGTAATGAAGCGTCCTGCGTCCATTGGCCAGCACTTGAGAACTGGGATGAGGTTCAGATCTGCGTCCGGGCCTGTGAGAACGACCTCCTGACAGGGGGCGCTCCGCACCAGCTTGGGCTGATACCCTGCCATCTTGACTAAGTCCACCAGGGTGCGTAGCTTGCCAACAAGGCTGGGAGGCGGTCCTTGCACCATGCCAAGGAGCTTCCGTATACGATCCCCAAGTTCATCGAGCGTTTCGACTCCCAGTGCCCACGCAGTACGCTGTGCCGACCCGTAGGCGTTGATGAGAACGGGCATATCGTAGCCATCCACGTTCTCAAAGAGGAGGGCTGGCCCTCCACGCTTCACAACTCGGTCGGCTATCTCCGTAATCTCCAGCTCGGAACTAACCGGGGTCTTGATGCGGAGGAGTTCCCCCTTGCCTTCCAGGAAGGTTATGAACTCACGCACGTCTTTAAATTTCACGATTTTGTCCTACCTCTCCGGCTCAGCGCAAATACTATTTAGAAGAAGCTTCCTCAACGCGTCCATGTTCTCCTCAAGAGGATCGGGCTGGCCTGTATACAGCCAGTGGACTATAACCTCGTTCACAGCGCCGAGCCAGGCATACGCTGTTATCTCCGTATTCAACGGCGGTATTGAGCCTTCGATTACCGCCTCATCTAGGTGTTCCTTGATGAGATAGGCGAACCTTGCATGTATGCCGAGGAGCCGCTCATCAAAGACTTTGCCAAGGCCAACGCCTCCAACAAGGAGTATCTTGGCCAGGTTGCGATGGCGGGAAAAAATGTTAAATACAGTCTCAAGGGCGGCATTCACCTTTGCCAACGCCCCTTTTTCCTGGGCTATGGCCGTTTCCGCAGACCTTGCCAGGGAAGCAATGAACCGGTCCACCAAGGAGAAAAAGATGTCCTGCTTGCTGGGGAAGTGGAAATAAAAAGAGCCCTTGGATGTCTGGGATGCCTTTACAATGTCGTCCACAGCCGCACCGTGATATCCCTTTTCCGAAAAGACATCAGTGGCAGCGTCGAGGATGCGCTGACGGGTGGACTCCTTGCCCTCCGGAGCGGATTGAACCCGGCTATCCGTGTCCGTCATGCCTTCCCTCCAGACCGACTAGTCAGTCTACAGTCTAGGCTAGGCATGCGTAAGCGTCAAGTGGGAACGGAAAGCAGCTACCACAGCTTGTGGCACGGCACGCCAAGAACGCTGAGCATGGAGTGAACCCAATTAGCCGCTTCGCTTGCACGGCAGTCATGACTGAAAAAACGCACCTAGCAGCGATTCATTGCGCGTCGCTGCTAGGTGCGTTTGATTTCTAGGGGTTAGGAACGGGCCCTGGGCGCATGCATTGCACCGCTGGCTATGGGCTCATTCAGATACACGTCCCCATTGCGAATCTTGATGTTGAAGCCGCAATCTGGGTTGGTGCACACCCATGCCTTGTAGTGGATGGGGGCTCCCTGGCTCCCAAAGTCCGACAATGGCACCAAGTCACCTTCGTTGCATTTCTTACACTTGGGGAATGACAAGTTTTCCACTGAATCCTCCTCCCTGCCGATACAAAAACTTTGCGAAGTATAGCACCATTACTTCGCCTGTGACAAGACTTTCTAGCATATTATGACGCAGTGATTGTCACTCTTTCTTGGTGCTTTCTCACTAAAGATTATTGCCGTTTTCAGGCAGTCTTTTCGGCTAGGGGACGGGGCCCAATGACGTAAAGAACAGATGCTTATGCACCGTGCCTGAATGTGCACGGGTGCTCTGTATGAGCACCACTTATCTAACCGACATATCTATACTCATATTCATTGGAAGGCGTCAAGGTTTTCTCCAATTTCCCTTCGCCTGGAAGCAGGGATTCCATCCGTGGTTCTACCAATGGTCAGGTGTGGGCTGAAGGAGCGCTCTTCTCTAATGTACACCAAGCTCTCCATCTCATACTCCATCGATACCTGAAGGCTCAGGAATCCATCCCGCCCCCCGCTCTGTGTGCGATGTGGGCCAATCCAGATTACCCTGAGGGCCGTCATATTTGGAAAGGCTCCAAGTTCACGCAGGCACAGGTGGAATGGAGCAAATGAAGTGGCGCAGCGACTCATCGCCCGGGGAATAGGTACTACAGAGTCTGACCCAATGTTGACACGAAATTTCAGAGGAAGGTGGATGCCCTCAGGGAGCAACCACCGCACATCTTCAGCAATCAGCACCAGAAGGTCTTTTGTAATGACTCTCAAGACAGCCACGGCACTTGTAGAAAGTTCAACTGCTATGAACGCTCGGAGTTGTTCCAATCTGGTATCCCCAGGAGTCCGGCAGCGTTGTTATAGAGGATGCCTTCTTTGGCCTCGTCGGAAATTGGCGCATCGACTACCTGCCGTATCAGGCCGTTCTGTTTCATGAGTGGGTAGTCTGTACCCAGAAGCACCTTATCCTCGCCCACCAGCCCTATAACAACAGGGAAGACCTCCGGCCGATAGAGGAATGGGGACGCGGCGGTGTCGAAGTAGACGTTACGCAAGGCGCCTGACACCTCCGGCATAAGTGCGTAGAAGGGAAGACCCCCACCCCAATGGGCACATATAATGGTCGCTTCCGGGAAGTTGTCTATAAACCGGCTCAACACTGCGGGTGTGGTGTGGCCTTTGCCGGCATAGGGATGTCCCACCGGCTCCGAGGCATGGGTGAGGATTGGCATGCCCAGACTCATGGCTGTCTCCACAAGGTGTGCCATGACAGCGCTATCGCCAAGGTCGAATCCCTGTGTATCTGGGTGCAGCTCCCCTATGCCAATGAGCCCTGCCTTAGCACAACGCTCGACCTCCGCGATTGCGGCATCACCCCATCGTGGGTTAACAGCGCAGAAACCTTTGAGCCGTAGAGGGAATCGCTGCACCGCCTCTATCACATAGTCGTTAGCAATGCGACATAACTCCTGGTCGTTCCACCCGATGCCCACAGCTACCGATAGATCTATGCTGGCCCCGTCCATAGTAGCCACCAGTTCCTCCGCGGAAGCCATCTGAGCCGTGGGGCTGGCATACAGGGTCGACATAGTCTGGTCCATGGGAAGTAACTCTTCCCTGTGATTTCTAATGTATGGAGGGAAGATATGGGTGTGGAAATCGATGATCATGGCGCTTTATTCGCAAGCCTCATACTTTCCATCAGAGGCTCAACTCGCTGCCAGATGAGACGTGTCACCTGTCGCGAGGACAAACTAGCGTCAATGGTCAGCCAACGTTGTGGCTCCTTGCCTGCCAGTTCCAAGTATCCCTTTCGCACCATCTGATGAAAGTCGGTAACGTCCTTTTTTTCAAATCCCTGTTCAAAACGATCCCTGGTGGTGGAACGTCTTCCCATTCCTTCTTCCGGAGATAAGTCTAAAAATATAGTCAGGTCTGGAACAAGACCGCCGGTAGCAAGATTATTCACAGCTTCCACACTGTCCGTAGCAATGCCGCGCCCGAATCCCTGGTATGCTAGGGTGGAGTCGGTGAAGCGGTCGCAGAGGACTACCTCGCCCCTATCAAGGGCAGGCCGCATGACATCCGTCACCAGTTGAGACCGTGAGGCGTTGAATAGTAGAAGCTCTGCCTCAGGGGTCAAGGAAACGGTTGAGAATTTCAGGAGCCGTCTTAGCCGGTTTCCCAGCGGAGTCCCGCCGGGTTCTCTAACTGTTGTTACAGGGACATTGCGCTTCTGTATACGCCTTGCAAGAGACCTGACCTGGGTGCTCTTACCACTACCCTCGCCGCCTTCCATAGTAATGAATAGACCTGTTGGCATGGCATTTACAAAATACAGAACTACCTGCTGGAGATGGTTACGCGACGGTTGGGATCCACCCCAACGCTGATTGATGTTAGGCTGAGTTCCTGGGCAATCTGGTGCTGAAGTCGCCGAATATAGGCAACCTGGGGAGTCAGGGTCACAGTTTCCTGACCGTCGTGCACCTGCTTTGCCGCCACCTCCGTCTCTCTCACAGCCTTATCAACGGGGTCTTCCCATCCCTTTCCCCGTGACAGAGACCAGAGGAACTCTCTTATCTGAGGCAGGGTGTTCCGTCTTAGTACGAAGATCGACTTACCCATTTCTTCTGCAGTCTTGAGCAGCTTTGGCATCTTGCGGAAGAACTGTTTTGTGGTAAGAATGATGTCCGCGCGTTCCAGATTCTCCACCAACTGTATGGGCATTCTGGTTGTCTGGACTATCTGGGCTACTCGGCCCTTGCTCACTCCAAACGGGAGTACCCTAGTCATGCCCACAGGGGTCTGTGGAGACTCCTCAATCTCATATGCCTCTTCTATGGCAATCGCTTTGGGCTGACTTTCCCTTGATTTGTTTACTCTTCCTTCTTCGTCAGGCCACCGAATTTCCGGGGAGAGAGGCATTCCTCGAAGGATGGAGTCCACCACCTTGGTCACATCGTCGTGGACGGCCACTTTGTCCCAGTTTTGGATTTCAACCACAACGTCAAAAGTAGGGGGGGATTTACGCTCCTGAACGGACTTCAGAGAACGTCTCCGTCGAGCTTCGTCGTCTCCCAGGGTAACTGTCTGTATACCACCTATCAGGTCAGATAGGGTGGGATTCAGGATCAGGTTATTCAGAGTATTTCCATGGGCCGTGGCGATTAGCTGCACCCCTCTCTCGGCGATGGTACGCGCCGCGGCAGCCTCTTGCTCCGTACCCATCTCATCGATGATGATAACCTCCGGCATATGGTTCTCCACCGCCTCTATCATTACAGCGTGCTGGCGGGAAGGGGTGACCACCTGCATCCGCCGCGCATGTCCTATTGCAGGATGTGGAATATCACCGTCACCGGCTATCTCGTTGGAGGTGTCAACGATAATCACTCGTTTGTGGGCATCGTCAGCAAGTACGCGCGCAACCTCTCTTAGCATGGTTGTCTTTCCAACTCCGGGACGGCCCAACAGAAGGATGCTCTTCCCTGAACGTACCAAGTCTTCAATGATTTGGATGGTGCCGTAAACGGCTCGACCAACACGGCAAGTCAAGCCCACTATCCTAGCCCCACGGTTACGTATGGCGGAAAAACGGTGCAGGGTGGACTCTATGCCAGCACGGTTATCATCCCCGAAGCCTCCAATCCTTTCCACCACGTGCTGTATATCCTGTTCTGTGATTTCTTGGGGGGTCAGCACCACCTCTGCTCCCAAGAACCTGGCCTCCGGAGGGCGTCCCAAGTCCATGACAACCTCCAGCAGGTCTCCCAAATTATCGCGTTGCCTCAGCGGTGTCTGAATGTGGGGCGGGAGAGCCCCAATCAGAGCCTCAAGGTCATCATGAATATACTTACCAACGTGCTCTCTTATCAGTTACTGTCTCCTCTGAGAATGCGTCTATGCGCCAACAGCAGCAAAGGCTGAGTCCTTCACACGCACCGTTATTGGCTTCACCATCAGTTGATATTGGACCGTGGGCATGAATCCCTTTTTCTCCAACGCCAGGGCCAACGAGTGTTGATAGTCTGGGACCAGGGACAGGAATGGAGTCATTGCTCTGCCTTGTTGAAGTCCCCAGGATACCAGGTCATCCCAAACGCCCAGCTCCTCCTCAGGATGAACCATGATTTCCAACCGGTTGGCGGAACGCTTGCCATATCCGATCCTGACCCAACCTCGAACGCATCCCTGTGCTTCATATATACCCTGCTGCTCCCCATTGCCGCAGGCCTCCAGCGCATCGCTCCACTCATCGAAAGACAGGGCATATTCCGACTTGACCTCGGATGGGACACACTCATTATAAAGGCGAAAGACAGGATACTCATCGAGCGGTAGGAATGGACGGATGAACTTTGTAGTAATGGGAGAGCGAGGCAACGATATTTCCCGTCGATAGAGCGTCTCATGCGTACAGAACAGAAATCCTGCCTGCCTTGCCAGTTTAGCAATAGGGCTGAAATTGGGTAATCTGAGAAACACCCTCTCTCCTCCTTCTTCTCCAACCAGCATGCACTGCCTCTCCAGAAGTTCTGTGCCCTCTTGCTCCATTTCAGGGGGCACGTTGAGGCAGTGTACCTCCCAGGCTTTGGGTCCGGAGCGTACTCTAACAGATGCAAGTGCCCGAACATGCAACCCGTCCGTCAATACGCTGCACCGCTCCATCTCTTGGTGAAGAACCAGTCCACTCGCTATGGAAGTCGGGCTAGGTACATTACCTGTGTTGTTCCCAACTTTATCCCACGTTTGAGCCAAATCAGGGCCAAGACTGCGGCCATCTATGAGAAACCTCAACAGGTCGATTGTACTAAGAGTATGAATTGTCATTTCAATTACCGGAAACCATGCTTAGGAAATATGAGTGGAACCTCTTGTCTTGTGTAAGCTCAGGATGAAAAGCAGTTACCAGCATGTTCCCCTGCCTAGCCGCAATCACCCCGTGCTCACTCAAGTCGGCAAGTGACTTTACCTCAGGCCCGATATCCTCAATAGCAGGAGCGCGTATGAACACAGCATGGAAGGGGTCTTCGCCCAAAACGGGCACAGAAACATCGGTTTCAAAGCTGTCCACCTGACTACCGTAAGCGTTGCGCCGAACACGTATATCCATCAAGCCGAGTGGCTTAGGCCTATCCTCTGTTATCTCTTTGGCTAGGATTATCATGCCTGCGCACGTACCCCAAGTTGGCATACCATCCTTCACAAGACCACTGATTTCCTCGGTCAGTTTAAAGGTGTCCATGAGCTGAACAATGGTAGTACTCTCCCCTCCAGGGATGATAAGGGCCTGAATTTTCCTCAAATCGTCTACCAGACGCACTTCTGTGGTCTCCACCCCTATGCTTTCAAGGAGTTTTATATGCTCTGCAAAGTCACCCTGAAGGGCCAATACCCCTATAACTCCCACTTTACCAGCCTCTATCGGCCAGAATCTCCTCTGGTTTCAGGCTTCTCACAGCAATGCCCGACATTAATGCTCCCAGGCCCTCAGAAACTTTGGCTATGACATCCGGGTTATTGTAGTGAGTAGTAGCTTCAACAATGGCCGTGGCAAGACGCAATTGCTTATCAAAATCAGGTGTCCCGTCGTTCTTTGCAAGCTTGAAGATACTGGAACCAACGAATACGCCTTCAACTCCAAGCTGCATCATCAGGGCAGCGTCGGCGGGTGTTGCGATGCCACCTGCGGCGAAGTTGACGACGGGCAACTTACCCGTATCGTGGACGATTTGGACAAGGTCGAAGGGCGCTCCAAGGTTCTTGGCTTCGGCCATAAGCTCTTCCTGAGTCATGGACTGAATCTTACGTATTCCTCCCTGAACGGTCCTCATGTGGCGCACTGCCTCTACGATATCCCCCGTCCCAGCCTCCCCCTTGGTGCGTATCATGGCAGCTCCTTCTCCAATGCGCCGTAGCGCTTCGCCAAGGTCCCGACAGCCGCAGACAAATGGAACCGTGAAGGCGTACTTCCAAATGTGGTTGGCCTCGTCGGCGGGAGTCAGCACTTCGGACTCGTCTATGTAGTCCGCCTCCAGAGCCTGCAGCACCTGGGCTTCTACAAAGTGACCGATACGGCACTTAGCCATTACTGGTATGGAAACCGCATTCTTTATGCCAATGATCATCGCTGGATCTGACATGCGGGCTACTCCGCCATCGGCCCTGATGTCAGATGGCACCCGTTCCAAGGCCATTACAGCACATGCTCCTGCGTCCTCAGCAATCTTGGCCTGATCTGGATTAACCACGTCCATGATTACCCCACCCTTGAGCATTTGAGCGTGTCCAACTTTGACGCTCCACGTCCCTTGAGTCTTATCTTCAGCCATATATTTACTCCTTCTGGAGAAGCCTTCTTGTTTACGAGCACATTATAGCAAGGCAAAGATTTCTTATCAATTGATGGGTTTGTATCTTTTATATCTTCCTCAGCACCGTAACTCAATAATCAGGACACTTGCCCGCTAATGTTTGTCAATATAAAATACAGCTGACATCAGACTTCCCAATATCGCACTCCATGTAACTATGCAGCGTCCATGGTGCTGGTGCTGTGCAAAACGGAGCGTAACGTGATCGTGCCCCCAATGACATCGGAAGAAAGCCCCAAAAAACGACACTTCTTCTACGGGTGGTGGCTTCTAGGAGCCGGCACATTGCTCTTGGCTATGCAAGGAGCTTTTATGGTCTACGGGTTCACCGCCTTTTTTGTGCCCCTGGCCGCAACACTTGGCACAAGCCGCGGGTCACTATCACTAGCGTTCTCCTTCACCAGGCTTGAAAGCGCTCTCCTAGGACCCATTGGCGGTTACATGATAGACCGTCTAGGGCCACGTACAGTGATGTATCTAGGTTTCACGATGCTGGGAGTGGGATTCTTCCTCTTCAGCCGCGTTGAGTCGTTGATGGGCTTCTACATAGTGTTCCCCATTATTGCCCTAGGAGCCAGTTGGTCAGGATTCCTCCCAGTAGTCACGGCAGTCAACCACTGGTTCTCCCGAAGGAGAGGGCTTGCCACCGGAATAAGCTCTGCAGGAGTCAACGTAGGTGGCGTGCTAGTAGCAGTGGTAGCCATCGCCATCAGCACATACGGGTGGCGCACTACTGCAGTGGCAATAGCAGCCCTAGCTTGGATCATCGGCTTTCCACTGGCGACGATGATCCGCCACAAGCCTCAGCAGTACGGATATCTGCCGGATGGGGACGATCTAGGAGAAATGGCCGTCTCCGGCAACGGCGACAAAGACAAAAACGACGTAGCCAAAGAAACACCAAATTTCACGGCTTTGGAAGCTCTCAAAACACCGGCGTTCTGGGTGATCTCCGCCTGCCATAGCCTGTCTATACTCGTTATAGGCATGGTGACGATCCATGAGATACCACTGCTTGTAGATGCCGGAATATCCTTTGAGACCGCCGCTGCTGTTCTTGCATTTATGACTGGGGTCGCCGTTGTTGGACGCGTTGCAGGGGGGTACCTTGGCGACAAGCTTGGCATGAAGCCAGTGCTTGTAACTTGTTTCTTCTTGATGTCGGCAGGAGTTATTGTTCTTGCCACATCCAAGACCGTGAATCAGGCGCTGGTCTTCGCCGTCTTATACGGCCTCGGCTACGGAGCAAGGGCTCCAATTCTAATAGCCCTTCGGGGTGAGTATTTTGGGCCAGGGAATTTCGCGACCATAATGGGCCTTTCCCAGCCAATCATGATGCTGGGATCGTTCTTTGGCCCCATAGCCGCAGGGATTGCATATGATGTGCAAGGGAGCTACGTCATGGTATTCACCGTCGTAGCCCTTATAAACCTCATTGGAGCGGCACTGGTGTTCTTCATTAAAAAGCCCGATATTCCTCAGCGTAAAGAAGCTTCTCCCTCAACCACGTAGACCTCCGCCTACTACCCAGCAGTCTTCGACTTGCGCTTTGGCTTTGGTTTAGTCCAGTTGCCATTGTCCACTTTATTGCCCAATTCCAGCACCTCACGCAGGTACTGTCCAGTATATGAATGCTCCATTCCGGCCACCTCTTCTGGAGTACCGGAGGCTATAAGGTATCCACCATTCTCGCCAGCACCTGGGCCAAGGTCTATTATCCAATCTGCGTTCTTTATAAGGTCAAGGTGGTGCTCTATGAGAACAACTGTGTTCCCTGAGTTCACTAAACGCTGCAGCACCCGCAAAAGGGTGGCGCAGTCTTCGAAGGAGAGGCCTGTGGTGGGCTCGTCCAA
>Ga0209089_10002697_pt1 | contig 15517 bp, 13 predicted proteins | sample ArcticOcean_MG_C_FD_187431 | JGI IMG/M metagenome (GOLD analysis project Ga0209089, IMG submission 187431) | Marine microbial communities from western Arctic Ocean - ArcticOcean_MG_CB2_150 (SPAdes) (version 2) | ecosystem: Environmental > Aquatic > Marine > Oceanic | place: Arctic Ocean: Canada... | reverse complement strand
AATCCTTCTTTCAATTGGGTCTTCGGCTCCCAATTAAGCTCTGACTTTGCAAATGAAATATCAGGTTGCCGTTGTTTAGGATCATCTTCGGGTAGAGGTTCAAAAATAATTTTGGATTTAGATCCAACCTGATCAATGACGATTTCTGCAATCTCCAATATTGTGTATTCAATAGGATTTCCAAGGTTCATTGGACCGGTAATACCTTTTTCTGTTGTCATGAGTCGTAGAATTCCTTCCACCAGTTCATCTACATAACAAAAGGATCTTGTTTGGTCTCCTTTACCATAGACAGTAATGTCTTTCTCAGTCAAAGCCTGTACAATAAAATTAGAAATTACGCGACCATCATCAGGACGCATTTTGGGTCCATACGTATTAAAAATTCTTCCTACCTTGATATCAAGGTTATGCTGACGAAAGTAATCAAAAAATAATGTTTCAGCACATCTTTTACCCTCATCATAACAACTTCTAGGGCCAATCGTGTTTACATTTCCCCAGTAAGATTCTTTTTGTGGATGCTGGGTTGGATCCCCATAGACTTCGCTTGTGGAAGCCTGAAAAATCCGTGCATTTACTCGTTTTGCAAGTCCAAGCATGTTAATGGCACCATGGACGCTAGTTTTTGTGGTTTGAACCGGGTCATATTGGTAATGGATCGGAGATGCTGGACATGCCATATTGTAAATCTGATCCACTTCAACATAAAGCGGAAAGGTCACATCGTGACGCATAAGTTCAAATTGATGGTTATCCAATAAATGGGCAATGTTATTTTTGGTTCCTGTGAAGTAATTATCGACACAAAGAACATCATTGCCATCATTTAATAGTCTTTCACATAAATGAGAGCCGATAAAGCCAGCTCCCCCGGTAATTAGAATTTTCATGAATTCTCCAGAATTGTAATTTGAAATTTAAAGTGATACGATCATTTTTTCGTATTCTACTGCTATCCTGTCCCAATTATAATAAGTTTTAATTTTATGAATACAAAAGGAAATCATTGCATTTCGATCAATTTCATTTTTGTAAACCTTTGTCATTTGTTCAGCCAAATTAGTTTCATTTCTTTGGTAATACAAACCGCCATTTTCTAAAACCTCTCGATTGAAACAGACATCTCTAGCTATGACTAAACAATGAGATCCCATTGCTTCCAACAATGCTGGATTGGTTCCACCAACTTGATTCCCATGAATATATGTCAAACTATGATTTCTTAATTCAGCTAAAATATTCTTGTCAAAAATATAACCGGGTATGATAATATCTTCCGTGACTTCTTCCTGAATCATTCGCGAATAATCAGACTCATATGGAACTCCGCCAACTAGAACCAACTTGGTTGTAGATTCTGGGTTCTCTTTTTTAAATTGCTTAAAAGATCTCATTGTGAGAAGCGGATTATTCTCCGGTTCAAAACGTGTAATTTGTAAAATATATTTTCCCGGTTCAACATTATATTGGCTTAACACTGAAGGGTAATTTGAATCACAAACATATGCGCCGTATTCAATAATCGATGATGGGCAGTTCCACCGTTCAAGATAGTAATTGGACATTTCTTTACCATCTGCAACAATTACATTTCCAATTTTCGTTGAAAGCCATGCCGCAGCTTGGAAATACCATTTACCAATTTGATTCCATTTATCACGTTCCCATTCAAGACCATCAGTATTAATAGCAATCTTTCGTCTAAATAACCAAGGAAGAATCAAAGCAAAACTATTGGCTGCATTAAAGACCATATAGACGGAGGACCAATGGAAAATTAGTGCATGAAAAACAGATAGAAAGGTGTGTGATAATGTTTCAAACGATTTTGAATTAAGTGCTGGAAGATAAACCATTCTAATATTTCCAATATTTTCAGGATGAGAATCATAATGGCCTTTCCGGGCATAAATAATTAATTCATGTTTGTTTTCAAGCCGTTTTGTTACTTCTTGGACACATGTTTCAAATCCACTATAATTGGCAGGGATTCCGCGGGTACCGATGAATAGAATTTTCATGTTTGTATTGTTTCACTATCGAATGAGTTTTGATGTAACCACTTCTGAGTTACAATAAATATAATCAATCCTGATAAAGCAAAAACTTGATGCTTTAATGTGTTTGAATTTGTCAATCCGCTAAATAAAAGTGTGAACGGAATTATGCCAAAAAAAGAAAGAACATTTGTTGGTTTTTTAAGGAACTGAACCGCTGGAAAAATAAGTATAAATCCCATCATAATAAACCCAAACAATCCATATTGTGATATATAAGACAAGTAGTCACTGTGAGGATCTAAAAGGACATTTGTCAATAAGGTTCCTGTCTGTTGGAAACCAAAATCATATTTCAAAAAATTCCAACGTCCAGGTCCAATGCCAACTAACCAGTGGTCCAAAATCATATTCCCGGATACTTTATACAAAAATAATCTGGCAAATAGGGATGCTGTATTTTCATTGAATTTTAAATCGAGATTTATTAAATCAGTCATAACAATAATAATACTTTTAAATCGGTCAAATTGAAGAGCAATGAGTATCAAGAATGCAAATAACAAGCCATACCCAACCAATCGAGATATTAATTGAATAATACTCTTAAAATTAAAAGTGGTTAAAAGGTAATATAAACCTCCAGCCACCATCAAGGATAGCATAGCTATACGTGTCCCATTTAATATTAAAATGGTAAACCCGATAGCTATGGTAATTAATCGAATAGGTTGGAAATAAATTGGATTGAATTGATAAGCCTTTGTATTTATAAATGTGAAAAATAATAGAATGGCTGCAATAATATTGGCATAAACATTTACGGCAAGGGTACCGCTTGCCAGCGTGCTCTTCCCTCCAACAAGAGTAAAAAAGATGGATTCAATAAACAAAAATAATACTGAAAAAGATAGGCCGTATACAATGAGGCGAATACGAGTTTTTGATAATTTTATCTGTACCAAATACAATAAGAAAAGAAAAATATATCGAATTTGATAGGTGCCTATAGCAAATAAAGATAATAAATCTAATGATGATGTTAAAATAATAGTTAGAATAAAAAAGACACAAATAGTTACAATAAACGAAATAAGATAAAATAAACCTTTACCGTGTAATTCATTGGGTTTTTCATGTTTAAATAAGAAAATTCCAAATAATAAGAATAGATCGATATGAGTAAAAAATGAAAATGAAGCAACTCGATTCTCTGATAAAGGCCCCATCATAAAGGATGGGAAAAAGTCATTAATAATATTGGGAAATGCCAGAGTGACGAAAGGTATAAAAAAAAAGAATAAATTGTTATAAACAGTGCAAAGTACAATAATCCCAATAAATAATAATACGGAAATAATACCAATTGGGCTGAACCCAGGGTAATCAAATAAAGTTGATTTAAATGAAAATATCATGCAAATGATATTGAATAAATAAACCGTAAGCAATGCGCTAGATGTAACCCCCCTTAAAATTGTATTATTCATAAGGATCACGTAATGGTTTTATTGAAAGATAGGAGAAAATGCTCTCATAATAGGTTGCATATTTTGGATGGATGTGATCAGTAAGCCCAATAATATAACAGGATATTTTATATTTCAATTTCGTCGAATATTGGAATAGATTTAACAAACGAACTCAATTTTCTAAAATTTTGTTTGAATAAGATTTGTCCGAGCCCTTGTCCCAATTTGTCACTTTAGTTAATTGAATTTGACTAGAATTGGTAATTCCTTTTGGAATATGATCGAGATTATTCACAATTAAAAAGTCAGTATTTTTACTGTAATTACTAAAAAAAATCATTTCTAACTTTCTATTTCTTCTTTAATTCTTTTACTTGAATTCTTATCTAGTTTGTAAAAAAAGTCTGAAATAAAGCCATCATAGTTCCCAAACTTTGAATACAGATCTTTTTCTTTATTTAAAATATTTTCAAGCTCTATATAATTATTTACTGAGATACAACAATTATAATCTTCATATGCCAATTTTGTATTTATCTCATCAAGTTTAATTTGGATGAGGGGTTTGTTTAATGCTATGGTTTCTGCCCCAACAGTTGAAGTTGTTGAGATAACTACATCTGAAATTCTAATTAAATCGTGAGTATTTTCTAATCTAAAAATTTTATACGAATAATCTTTAAAGATTGTCTTAGGTAAATAATCATAATGTTCAGAACTAGGGTGTAATTTAATTTTTAGATTTACATCCATATCTTTAATAGCATAATAAATTATTTGCAAGAAATTACTACACAACCCTTTTCCAATAGGATTCATTATCACTAAAATATTTAAAGGTTCTTTAATGTTCACATTATCTATGTTATTAGTATTCTTAATAATGTTATCCATTTTAGGTGTTCCAGTGATTTGTAATTTTTCAATATCTGTTCCTTTTTTTAAAAACCAATCAAAGGATAATTTCCCCCAATTGAACATCTTGTCAGTATAAACAGGAAGATATCCATAATCCAAAACTGGTGCACCATGCTGGAGTACATAGTTCTTGATTTTATTATTTTTACAAAAAAAAGTGAAAGTTCTAGAAATCTTATGTACATCCGAGTTTAACACAACACCTTTTATATTGCCAATTTTATTAAAAATATTTTCAACACAATTGATAATAAATAAAGAATCCCATATATTTAAAAGTAGCATTGTCACATTAATATTAAATAATTTTGCTACTTCTTTCATTCTATTCCATTTCTTAAAAAATAAGATTGTAACTATATAAATATCAGAAATAGTTTCTAAAATATTTGAGTATTTATAGAGGTAGGCATCATTATCTAAATATATTCTTTTATCACAAACAACCTCAATAATCTTATTATTATCAAACACTTTCTGTAGAGTTCTAGAGTTTGACACCATACTCATATTATATATATCATTCACAAAAACATATTCTGAAAAAGAAAGGTTAATTCTTTTTTTTGGATTAATCAAATAAAGACAGAACTTCACTAAATTATCAAGACTTAACTTCTTTATAACCTGGTTCATTCCCCAACCATATCTTCCTAGTTTATTCTCAAACAAGAACACCTGAGACAATGCTATTATGTCATATCCTTTATAAAATAAACCTACATTATTAACTTTATTTATCTCTTCTTTATAATTCATATAAAAAGATTTAACTATTATTTCTTAAGGCAAATAAGATATATAACCAAGAATTCTATGAAATAAAATAACTCATTATCCATAGAACTGAAAAAACAATAAAATGTATCTTATGTAAGTTTCTCATTTACTAACCCCCAAGGCATTTTAAAATGTTTATTCTGATACCAAAATACTAAACTAGCGCTTATAATAAAAGATAATACTGTTGCGTATGCAGCTCCAATAGCTCCACATTTCTTTATTAGAAAATAATTAAATATTAAATTTAAAACTGCAGCAATAACAGTACTTACTCCCAAAAAAGAAGTTTTGCTAATATGTACTAAATACGGGAAAAATATTTTATACACGCCATGTACTGCATAACCAATAGCAATCCAAAAAACATAAATCTCAGCCCCCGCATACCTAACATCTACCACATAAGGAATAATAAATTTGGCAAAAATAGAAATTCCAAATGCAATAATAAATGTTGCTAAAATGTATAAATAACTATATTTCACTATTTTTATTTTCTTTGTATTATCAGCATCTGGCAACATTTTATAAAACCATGGAGACCATGATTTTATAAAAGCATCTGTAAATAACATAACAACCATCCCGAACATATAACCAACTGAGTAAATACCAACCATTTCCAAACTTACCATTCTCTCAATAAAAAAACGATCACTTAAAGAAATAATGATTCCCCCAACTACATGTGGAATTAGTGGAATAGATAATTTCATCACCTTTCTTGCTTCCTTCCTATCATATCGCAAGATAATAAAACTATTTTTTCTCATATGTAATAGTGAGATAATAAAGAAAAGCGTATAAGCAATAGTTATGCCTACTGCCTGTGAATACCAACCATAATGATACATAAGTAACAATAGAATAGTCACCCCCATGTTTACAGCTGTATTAGCTATCTCATAAATACCAAATAATATGGCCTTTTCTTGATTCCTCAGAATTGTTAGGTTAATAGTATTAATCATAAACATGAAACTAAGTATAGGAATAATAACTACCCAATTTGATGGAACAGAGAATATCTCTTGATAATAAAAAGACACACCTAAAGTAATTACAAAATATATTAATGTTGTTAAAGAGAGTATCATTAAGATATTACCAATCATTAATGATGTCTGCTGTTTATTATATTTAAAAAAGTTCTTTGAAATATTAGCTGACATATTCATCCCCACAAAAGCAGTAGAAAAAGAAATCAGCAATTGAAAAATTGACAACACTCCATATTCATCTGGTGACAAATACTCAGTAAGTATAGGCAATAATAAAAAGGGTATTGCTTTATTTAGGATACTACTGCTAAGATAAATTATAGAACTCTTAATTACTTGCAATATTCTTAAATTTATTTATAATTATAATATTAGACGACAAACCTATTGTTTAAATTTACAGAATACCTAAACAAGCTATAAATTTTTATTAAGAACTTATTTCTTAAGAGCTGATTTATTGCATCTTGCAAAATCTTCATTTCTTCACTTTCAGCATCAATATTAATCTCTATCAGAGCATAAAGATACATAATATCAAAATCGAAAAAACCGTCATATCTTATATTCTCAAAGTCAATAAATTTAACATCTCCTCCATTGTCAATAATTATATTATTATAATGCAAGTCTCCATGTACAAATCCGTTTTTCAAATCTTTTTTATCAATTCTCCTTATATACCATAGTAATTTAAACTTTAAAACTAACAAGATTAACTTATTCAATATCTTCTTGTAAAAAGACACTTTAATATGTTTTGTTTGTATCGGGCCACTTTGAAGTAGATTAGATAAATGAGAGAATCCATTTTTAAAATTATTCGTACCCTTATTTATTTTTTTATTATCAACATACATATCCTCAACATTTTTTATCAAGAGCGCTAAGGTTTTAGCGTCAAGCAAGTTATGTTTCAGTTCCTCTCTCAAAGATCTCCCTTGAATAAATTCTAAAATTAATAATTCTTTATTACTTTCAATAAACTTTGGTAGATATTGATGTTGTTTATTTTTATAATATTCCACTTCAATAAAAAACTTATTCTTTATATCTACTGGAGAAGCTTTATCTATGTATTTGACAATATAATTAATACCATATTTTTCTACCTTGAATAGCTTAGTTTTTTTCCATTTATTTTCTTGAATAAGTTCAATTAACTTATAATTATTCAGTAATAAAAATTTTTCAACACTTTCAAACATTATTAAATCAATTCATTTTCATTTAAAAAGCTAACTAATAATTCTGGAGTTGTATAGAAACTGGCTTAGGGTTATAACAACAAAACCACTAGAATCAACTATTCCAAAATCTTCTGATAAATATTTAAAATTATTGTTTTTATCCAGGACTAGTGCAGTGATCTGTTTTTTACACTGATTTATCATTAAATATTTATCTATTTCATAACCAGAATCATGAACTATTTTAATGAATTTTTCCTTATTCATTTAATCCTGCTAATTTTAAATAAATGTCTGGCTGTACCATTATTATAATCAGTTGGCATTAACTCAAGAAATTCAACTTTTGCATTATCAAGTTGTGCAAGCATTTTATTCTTCATAAAAACTGTACATTCGGAAGTAGTATTTCCCATAGAAGGCATTGTATCAAAACCGGCAATATATTCATTGTCAATTGTATCGGCAAGTTCAAAGAACATTGTTTTATTTGTCTTTGCCCAGATATTCTTTAAAATATCAATTGCTGTATTATAGTCAAACTGCGTTACCCAGTTATGCAGGACTGATAATACAAGTGATATATCAGCATCAAATAAGGATTCTGAACTATCTTTATCAAGGCCTATTTTATAAAAGGCGGCATTATTAATACCATATTTTCTGCATATCATATTTGAACTCTCAACAAACTTGTCAGTTGGTTCATAGCCAATAACCTGATAACCTTTCTGGGCAAGTTTTATTGAAAAGAATCCATTGTTACTGCCAATATCTATTATATTTTTTGCATCTTTTGGTATGTTTTTGAAAATTACATCCAGCTTTTTATATGAATTAAAGCCCTTTTTCTTATTTATATTTTTTCTTTTGTCATCTATAAATGGTAAGGGGATTGAGCTCACACCTCCGATTTTATGGGAGAAGAGTAGGTTTTTGAATAGAAGAGATTGATATAATTTGTTAAAAATAATAATTGTTTTAAGCATTAGTCTTTTCATAATCTTGTTTCTTAGGTTAAAAAAACAATTGAGCGGTAAATTTAGAAATAATTTTTATCATTTTATCATATCCTCTTTCAACACTGTATCTTCGTGAATATCAATGGTAGCTAATTTGCCAACTACATCATCAATATATTTGGGGCTAATGCCATGAGCTGGTCGTTTGAACGTCAAATCTTCTTTAGAAATAATTTTTCCTTTTGGAATATCCTTAGCAGCCACTAAACTCCTTCTAGCATTCAGCCTAGATTTTTCTTCATCCTCTAATGCTTTAATTTTAAAACTACCTAAGATCTCAAAAGTAGTATCTATATTTTCATTAAAGAGCTTTAAATCTACCTTATCCATAGCGTGATAATGATCATTTCCCGGTAATGATTTATCATGGGTAAAATGTTTTTCTATAACTACTGCTCCTAACATTGTAGCCATTTCACACACCTTCATGTCTTTAGGTAAAGTATGGTCAGAATATCCAATAATGTTCTCTGGAAATGCTTCTTTCAAACCTGTAATCATGCCCAAATTAGCGTTTTTGTCAAGTGTAGGATAGTTTAGAACACAGTGCAATAAAGCCAAGGGAACATTAAAAAGTTTTATCCAATTTACAGCATCATGTATTTCTTCTAAATCACTAGCACCAGTTGATAAAATAATAGGTTTCCCAAAACTACAGATATATTCAATAAAAGGTTTATTTGTAATATCTGATGATGAAATTTTAAACACATCCATCATATCATTTAAAAACCCGGCAGACTCTACATCAAAAGGTGTACTCATAAACTCAATCCCAACCTCATCACAATAGTTCTTCAATTCATACATTTCATTCTTCCAAAAAGAATCATGTTTTTTAAATAATTTAAATTGTGATTCTGTAGGTTCTTTAGTGGTGTCCCAATAAGCAGGAGAGTGTTTTGATGCTAAAGTTTCTGCTTTATAAGATTGAAACTTTACCGCATGTGCACCCCCTTCTTTTGCATCATCAACTAATCTTTTTGCAGTTTTCATTGATCCCTCATGATTGACACCAACTTCAGCAATAATATACGGTTTAACTATTGGATTATTCTTATCAACTCCTTTATTTAATAATTCTAAAATCTTCATTAATCTTGTATTAAATCTTGTATTATTTTACGTACCCTTTTTCTTCCTAATTTTAAGTTTTGTTTAAGCATTAGTTCATTCATTTCTTTTCTAATTTCAAAAGAATCTACCAAACGAATAAACTCAGTAAATAAATCATTATCTTCAACCTCATATCCCAAACCTAAATTAGAGAATCCAAATTCAGATGATGCGAAAAAGTGTGTCATCTCTCTCTTATTTTGCTCCATAACAATGGCAGGTGTTCCTATACTTGCCACCTCATAGACTGTTCTTCCTGCAGAAGTAAAAATTAAATCTGCTTTCAGCATATAATCAGAGATATTGGAAACATTTTGTTTAACAGCTACATTAGAATACTCATTAATGGTGTCATACTTCTCATATCCAAATCCTGCTATCACAGTAATTTTAATATTATTCTCACTACAATACCCGTTTATCGTTCGAATAACCTTCTCAGTGTAATTATTCGGATCAACTCCACCAAAAGTAATCAATATATTTTTAACATCTTGTTTCACTGCCTTCAATTCCGATAAAATAAACTCATCTCTGAGTACAAAATAATCATGTCCAAAATAATGATTTGGTAAAACATCTTTTTCAGGATAGATTGCATTTATTACTACATCCGCTTCTTCACACCCTATGCCCAAATCCTCAAAATTAACTACTTTATAATTTTGCTTTTTTAACTGCTGCATATACTCTTTTGAAGTATCCAATCTATCATTAATAATTACATCAGGGTTTATTAGCTTTATATCCTCTATAATATCATCATTTTGTTGAATAATTACATGAAAATTCTTTGATTTAATCACATTAAAAGCTAACTCACTTTCTTTATCCAATAAAAAAGTAACATCATGATTTAAAATATCATTTGCAATCAATAGGGTATTGTACACATGCCCTAATCCAACAGTGTTATTTCCTGTAACAACAAATAGAATATGTTTTCTTTTGAGATAATATTCACACAAATTCCAATCTTCATAAGTATCAATATCTATCTTTTCTCCTCCACTTAATAATGCTAAATCAACATTTTTACCAATTCTATTATTTTCAGAAATAATATCATTTCTTGTAATTAGAAAAGCACCTGTTTCTATAAATTCTGGGGTTAAATATTGTCGATTAACTCTTTCAGTATAGTTGGGTAAGTATTTATCATTTTCTTTTTTCCATGACAAATGTGTTGCGTCTTTTGCGGCAATTATTGTGTCAATTTCATTATCATTAATTATTTTTTGTATTGCCTTGTCTAATGATTTTGTTAAAAGTAAAGGGGAAGTTGGTTGCATTGTGGCAATAATATGATATTCTTTTTCTTCTATATTCTTTGCATGCAAATAACAGTCATAAATAACTGGATCTAATGTTGTTTTATCATTAGCAATATTTTCATTTCTTTTATGAGTTTTCGCGCCAAACTTTACAGCAGTATTCAATATTTCATCATCTTCAGAAGAAACAAAAACATCAATTTTAAATTTGGACTTTAAGGCATTATTAATTGAATAATACAATAATGGTTTATGACCTAATAGTCTCAGATTCTTTCTTGGAATTCTTTTCGATCCTCCTCTTGCTGGTATTACAACTAGAATATTCATAGTATGTCAGAATAGGTGTTTATTTTTATTTGTGAGTTTAATCACTGAAGTAAAGAATGCCCACAGTGTACTTAAGAAAAATCCTGTAATAATTCCACTTATGACAATTAATTTCCTTTGGGGTTTCTTTTTCAATACAGGTGCTTCCGCTTCATCCAAAATAGTAACCATTAAAAGGTCTCTTGCTTCTTCTATTTTGGCTAATTCATATTGTTGTCGCAATGTAATATAAACTTGCAGATTAGATTCAATATTACGCTCTAAGCGCCCTCTCATTTCATCTAATGATGGATTGGCATAGGAGAACTTTTCCTTAAATTGGGTTAATTCTTTTTCTGAATATTCTAGGTCGTCCTTGGAATTAATTAATTGATTCTTAATAAACTCGAGATTCCTTTTTGCTTCTTTACCTTGTTCATATGAAACCAAATCTTTTACAAAATCTGAAATATAATTTGCAATATCTGCTGCAAGTTGTGGTTCTTCCATTAATACTGAAACTTCGATTAATCCAGTACCTGATTCTTCTACAGTAATTAAGTCCCCTAGTTGTTCCATCCCTATGAATAATTGACTTTTTTCAGGGTCAATGTTCTCTGAGAAAAAAGGGATCATTTTTATAACTATTGGTTTTATGGAGTACCATTTGATTATATCTAGTTCCCAATATTTAATTAAAGTTGTTTGTTCAGAGAATTTTTCATTTTCCCATTGATTCATAACCACCGCTTTTTTTAATCGTTGGCTATTAATAATGTCTGGAATATTGAAGGTTTGTCCACTACTGATCCCTCCTAATCCAAAACTTTCAGCAATGCCTTGAAGGCTATTATTAAAAGCAGACCCAGTTTCTGCTAAAGTACCAGCAGGATATAGTGAAATTTTGGATTCATAGAATGGGGTTGCAATTAGACTATATACTAAGAAAAGAACTGAGATTGCAGAAGTCCTTTTTATAATGAATATTTTCTTTAACCGTAACATAGCCCATAGGGAGAAAATATCTAAATCCAAAACTGTTCCCTGATTTATGTTAGGTACATCTACTTTTCCTGTACTAATTGCCCCTCGTTTTTTTAATTCTGCAATCCGATTTCTTAAGGTTTTTTCAGAAAGTCCGTAAAGTTCGGCAATTTGTGTTCTTTTTTCAGGATTATCCAGGACTTCGGGATGATTATTGACAATATCCAGAATTTTTTGTTCGTGTGATGTTAACTCCATTCTAATTCCCACTTGCTAAATTATCTTTAAGGTTACTTGTAGAAAGACCTTTTGTACGATTGATATAAATAATATCACAGATATCACTTAATTCATCAAATTCACCCTTCCAATCATTACCGATTGTAAATATTTGAATTTTATTTGATAGAATATCTTTTCGTTTTTGTTCCCAATTTTCTTCAGGAATTACTTTATCAACATATTGAATTGCTTCAACTATTTTAATTCGATGTTCAAACGGGTAAATACATTTCCCCCCTTTTTTTATATTAAACTCATCTGTCGACACTGCCACAACTAAAAAATCGCCTAATTCTTTTGCTCTGCGCAATAATTCTAAAAGTCCAAAATGGAATAAATCAAACGTTCCGTATGTGATTACTTTTTTCATTAATTATTGATGTCTGCTAGTAATAGTCCACACTTAAACTGATTATAAGGATGCTGTATAAAATTGTATTCCTTGATATTGCACTATGAAGTTTATTTGATACATTGAATTTTAAATTGGGCATTGATTTTTCCAATTCAAATACCAAGGGCATTTTGAATAACGACAATTAAAGCTGCAACTTGTCCCAAAGATGCCAAAATATCTTTCAGAATTATCCATTTGTTATACTCCATTTTTTCTGGTATAAAAATGGTATCCCCATTTTCAATCTGGGAAGTTTTGTTAATAGGTAATCGTTGACCTGTGCCAGCTTTAATGATAAACTTTTTTCGTGTTGCTGTATTAGTTATTCCGCCTGCGAGATCAACATATTCATCAAAGGTTATATCTGTGGTATATGGGTAGCGTCCCGGTTTAAGAACGCCTCCCAAAATTTCTATATAGTCAAAATTCTCGAGGATGACAATTTCATCCTCATTCACTAAGGGAAGGCTCATGAGCGATTCTGCTTGTTCTAAAGACGATGATTCTATTGTGCCTTTTGTTGTGAGCATTCTAGCTTTTATATAAGCTTTCTCTTCAGGCGACCTATTTTCAACGGGAATCAGTAAAATCCTTTTATTCTCACGATCCGGGATTTTAGCAATAGATTTATTATTTATAATTATTTTTGTTTGATCCGCTCTTGTTGTGAATCCTCCTACTTTTTGAAGAGCTTCACCGATGGTTGTTTTGCCCGGTTCGATTGCATATACACCGGGATAATTCACTTCCCCGTTGATGTAAACAATATCCTGGCGTTTATAGTCTTGGTCATACCGGACCATGATATGATCCTCCGATGCAATTATTATAGTATCTGCCTGTGACATTGATGTAATAAAACTAAATTTTTCTTTAGATGAAATGAACCGAGTAATTTCTACTTTATTTGAGTCTGCATCAGGCCTTAAACCGCCAGCAAGTTCTACAAATTCAGATAAAGATTCACTTTGTATAAATTCATAATTTCCCGGGATTTTTATACCTCCAAAAATTCCGACTAAATGTTCTTTCAGAGGTATTCTTACCACATCTCCTTGCTGAAGAAATGGGTTATTAATCTCTTCTCCAGTTGATCCAAATTTTACCAAATCTACCGGAATAGACTCTCCATTTCGATAGACCTCTATATTACGTCTGGACATTTCCGGATAAAGGCTTTGGTCAGTATTTTGGTCAATATTTTGGTCAATATTTTGGTCAATATTTTGGTCAATATTTTGGTCAGTATTTAGACCAGATTGTAATTTATGAAGAACTTCTTCATACAAGTCAGATACTCGAGAAACTGGCGTGATGGTATAAAATCCGGGGTTTTGTAAATGACCAATAACTTTAACCTTAAACTCTCTAATCTCAGATAAAATAATAAATATTTTAGCACTACGGTTAAGAGATTGAATAGCAATTTCCATTTTCTTGATTGAACTTGAAAGTGTTTGTCCATTTATTTGGACTATACCTACAGATGGAATAAGAATTTCTCCTGTGGGGGAGATAGTTAGTGTATAATTTGCTACATTTTCACTTGAAATAATATTTACAAGGAATTGATCGCCCGGGCCAACTAAATACTGTTCTGGGTTGATTGGTTTATCCACTTTTATTCTTGTTTGTTCCTGCCTTTCATTAGACGTGGATGCATTAGTATAACCAGAATTAGATATTTTTGATTGGGCCATTCTCAATGCATTAATATCAAGTGTTTGAGCAAATAAGGATGCAGAGACTCCAATAAGAAAAATTTTTTTATTCATAATATTTAGTGATAATTCGTCGAGGTTTCGACATGGGATATGGATCTGCTATCACCAAGACGATTTTGTTTTTTTATATATTGCCTTTTTTTATGGTAAACTGGGCGCAGTTTTTATCGATAGAAATCCTAATATGTACTTTAAAACTTATTATATAACCATTGAAATTCCAAAATAAAATTAGCCCGGGCAAAAGCCCGTATTGTAATTTCTTCTGTTATAATAACTACATGTTCAAATTTTTCGATTTTTTTATATATAGCACTGCATTAATAGAATAAATCAATCTATTCTATAAACTTTTTTATAATTATATTTCTAATATTTCTATCTTATGCTAGACAAAAATAATTTAAAATGCATAACGTGTTATAGGTAATCTTTTAGATTTAAAATAAATTCTCCTTTTAAATTTTGGTAAAATAATATGATATCAATTAAAGATCTCCGAAAACAACCGGAGTTGTATAAAAAAATGCTTGCATTAAAGAGAGACCATACAGACGTGGATCAACTTCTTTTATTAGATAAAACATTTCGTAGACTACAAACAGAGGTTGACCATCTTCGAGCAGAAAGAAATAGTGCTTCGGAAGCTATCGGTCTGGCAAAAAAAGCTGGACAAGATGCCTCGGATGCCATTAAACAAACCCGTGAGTTGGGAGATCGATTAAAGGAAATCGAGGATAGGCTTCACCAAACCGATGGAGAATTAAATAAAGTATTATATCAAATTCCCAATCTGCCACATGAAACTGTTCCCAAAGGATCCAATGAGATCAATAATGTCGAAATCAAATCCTGGGGAAAAAAACCTGAATTTATGTTTACTCCTAAATCCCATCTTCAATTAGGTGAGTCATTAACTCTATTTGATTTTGAGCGAGGCGCAAAATTATCTGGAAGCGGATTCCCCCTATATGTTGGAAAAGGCGCCAGATTAGAACGTGCCTTAATCAATGCCATGGTTGATCATCATGTAAATGAATATGGG
>Ga0209089_10002696_pt1 | contig 15518 bp, 14 predicted proteins | sample ArcticOcean_MG_C_FD_187431 | JGI IMG/M metagenome (GOLD analysis project Ga0209089, IMG submission 187431) | Marine microbial communities from western Arctic Ocean - ArcticOcean_MG_CB2_150 (SPAdes) (version 2) | ecosystem: Environmental > Aquatic > Marine > Oceanic | place: Arctic Ocean: Canada... | reverse complement strand
TATTTGCCGTTATTCTATAAAGCCAAGTATAAAAAGCACTCTCCTCTCTAAAGGAGTCAATTGCTTTGTAAGCTTTTATGAATGCTTCTTGGGAAATATCTTCGGCAAGTTGAATCTCTTTAACATACTTAAAAGCTATCGAAACAAGTCTAGACTGATATTTTAAAACTAAGAGGTCAAAGGCCCGATAATCCCCTCTCTTAGCCCTCCTAACCAGAGCAAGGTCTGCTTCTCGATTTGTTTCTTTTTTTGATTGTTTATCAACCATATTCCATAGACCAAATAATAAAGTAAAAGTTCTTAATAAAAAATAATTGTTTCAGAATTAAAAGCTACTAAAAATCTCTAGTTAGCTTTAATGCCCCCCTAAAACCTAAGTCCTGAGGTTTTACCCGATATATGGATGTAACTCTAAGGAGACCTTTCATGGTATCACTATCTTCAAAGATATTTCTAAACTCACTATTATCAATATCTGACAATAAAGAATTAGTAATTGAGCCAGCCAAATAAACACCTCCAAGTGCTCCCCAAACTAAGGTGATGTACCTTAAATAAGCAGCGTAGAGATAATTCATACTATCTTTTACCTCTAAACAAATAGAATCTGTATTGTAATTTAACAAGATCTCTTCACTTGAAAGCTGACATTCTTCTTGGCCCGACAAGACATTATAGAAAAAAATTAACCCTTTTCCTGATAAAAAATCCTCAAAAGTTGGCATTCTTCCTGTCTTTCTTCTAAATACATCTATGATACGATCAAGGCCTTCTTTTTTTATTTTTGCAGGTATATTTAGATGCCCAGCCTCGGTCGATACCACCTCTTCTTTGATAATACCTGCCATGCCCAAACCCGTTCCTGGAATAACTAAAATTTTTGGGCCTTCCAAATATGGGAGTCTAGCGCCTATAACTTCCAACTCATCATCTTTAAGAAAATTCACAGCATGAGCTTGTAAGGCAAGATCATTAACAACCCTAAGTCCTTCTGAAAATAGGCTAGATTGTAACTCTGATTGGCTAAATTCCAGATCACAATTCACAAAGGAAACTGAATCAGCTATTACAGGAGCAGCCACACCTATGACAGCTCTTTTTAAACCTTTAAGATCAATTAATTCTAGATATCCTTGACAAAGAGATTCCATAGAGTCGTATTCTGAAATTTTTAATTTCAAGGAATCTCTGTAAGTCTTGCCGTCAGTGCTTATTGCAAACCTAGCATTGGTTGCTCCCAAGTCTGCTAAAAGTGATGGTTTAAAGTTCATTGTGGTTTTTCATGTGTTTATCTAAAATTAACTGAATTAAATTAATGAATTGACTCTCTTGAGGTTCAATCTTATTAACAAAGATATCAAATAGCTCTATGTCTTCATACTTTAATAGTTGCTGAAAAAGCAGCTGATCTTGTTTATTTAAATTTGTAAATTCCTTTTCTACGAAAGGTAAAAGAATTATATCAAGTTCCCATAAACCTCTTCGGCATTGCCACAATATTTTTTTCTTTAAATCTGTCAAGCTGTTTGTCCTATAATGTTAGTAGATTAAATTATGAATGAGAGAAGATTAATAAACTTAAACTATTTGAACATACTTGAAATAGTAGGTGAAGGAACAAAAGATCTATTACAAGGTCAATTAACATGCGATATAAATAAGGTAAGCTTAGAAAATCCTATCTTAGGAGCTATTTGTAATGTTAAAGGAAGGGTCATTAGTTCTTTTATTCTAATTAATCCATGTAAAGAAGATTCAAGTAAATATTGGTTGATAGGGCCAGCAGTTATGATGCAGAAGACTCATGAAGCTCTAAAAAAATACTCCCCTTTTTATAAAGTTGATATATCTGTTTTAAAAGATAAAAATTTATACGGGGCTAGTGATAAGGTCGTTAAAGAATTATTCTCCGATTATAATTTAAATGATAATCAATTTATTCATAAAAATGGGTTGGTTCTAAGTTATTTAGAGAAAATCTTTAAATTAATTATTACCAATAAGAGTAATGATGCTATTGAAAATTTTCCCGTAACTTCTGAGTTAAGCGACTGGCATCTAGATAATTTTTTTAATAAGGATGTTGAAATTACTGAAGATCTAACAGAAGAATTTACACCTCATGAAATTAATTATGATGTGACGGAAAGGGTAGATTTTGAAAAAGGGTGCTATACCGGACAAGAGATTGTATCAAGGATGCACTACAGAGCAAAAAGCTTACCTAGACTCTATCTAGCACAAGGCTCTAACGCCCTGCTTGAAGCTAATGTGTCAGTTGAAGATAACACTGGAAAAAGAGCTGGAACTATTGTTAAGGTCCTAAATCACCTAGACGGATCTTATGCGTTGATCTCGATTAAAGTAAATAAAGTTGATAAGAGTTACAAAACTTCTAAAGGTAGAACAAATCTAACCATTAAAAAATAAGCTCCTACCAGATAATCTCTTGAAAGTTATTTTCTTTTAAAAATTTGTTACATTTCGGAAAATGATTATTCCCAAGAAAGCCTCTGTGAGCTGAAAGCGGCGACGGATGAGAAGATTCCAATACAAGATGTTTTGTTTTATCTATAAAAGCTCCTTTCTTTGAAGCATTTTTTCCCCATAACATAAAAACCAATTTATCAGCTTGGTCCAGAGTGCGTATTATTTCATCAGTAAATTTCTCCCACCCCATATTAGTATGAGATCTAGGCAGACCTTCTTCAACCGTCAAGATGCTATTTAAAAGAAGTACTCCTTGTTTGGCCCATCCAATTAAAGAGCCATTAGAAACTTCCAAGCCATTGGTACTCCTTAGAATTTCTTTATAGATGTTTTTCAGTGAAGGAGGCAATGCCACACCTGGATTAACTGAGAAAGAAAGCCCATTAGCTTGACCCTGATGGACATAGGGGTCCTGTCCTAATATTACCACCCTAACATTATGTAAAGGAGTGGCATTCAGAGAGGCAAACAAGTTTTCTGGTTCAGGAAAAATCTTCTTGCCTGAACTTCGTAATTCAAACAAATTCTTATTCAGATTTATCATATATTCTTTACTAAACTCTGAATTTAATACCCTTCCCCAGCTTTCTTCTAGAGTTGGAAAAGCGTTAGTTCGTTTATCTTCCATCTATAAATATATTAGTATAAAAAAAAGAAAGGTGGCAATAATAAAAAAAATTTTAGGAATTTTTATCCACAATTTCTGTGGATAAGTCTATGGATAAGTTTTACTTATCTAGATAATGCTTTTGTGGCAAAGGAGTGTCAACAGATTGTACAAATTTTGACCTAATATAAAAATTACTAATATAATCAATAACTTATATTTTAAGCTCTTTTTTTGTGCAAAAAAAATTAGTTTTTAAAAGTTAGTTAAAAAACTTGACTATACTCTAAGTTTTATGTGTAAAAGATTAAGATAATAGGGTTTTTTTTATAAGCTCAAAATCTGTAGTAGGATTTTAATAGCAAATACAAGGAGTTAGCTACAAGGTTTAAACTTAGAAAAACTAATAGTCCAAATCAAAGAAAATAATTACTTCCTAAATATTAACTCACAGTTAGCTCTCATTGCTATTTATAGAAATTAAAAATTCTTAACAGCAATAAAAAGAATGGGTTACTAAATTTTTATAAGATAATTTTATGACCAATAACTTAATCATTATTATCTTTTAAAAGTCTTACATTGATTACATTTTCAATTGACGCGAGAGTTTTTATAGCCTTTTCTTCTACTGCATTTTCTACATCAATCAGGTTATAAGCAATGTCTCCTCTACTAACATTTGTCATTTCGGCAATGTTAAGACCCAAATTACCAAGAGAAGTTGCTATTTGACCAATCATGGCCGGCACGTTCTTATTGATTATAGTTATACGGTTTGCTGTTGTTCTTTTTAATCGCACATTAGGGAAATTTACAGAATTCTTAATATTTCCACTTTCAAGAAAATCAACTATCTGATTGACCGCCATCACAGCACAGTTTTCTTCAGCTTGGAATGTGCTTGCCCCTATATGAGGTAATAAAGTTACATCTTTATGATTGTTAGCTCTTTTAATCAAATCTGGTGTTGGAAAATCTGTTATAAAATTATCCAATTTATCAGAATCAAGAATTTCTAAGACATCGTCTGTATTAACAACCTCATGACGGGCAAAGTTTAGAAGGGATGCCCCTTTGCAGCGATTCAGAAGTTCTTTATTAATAATCCCCATGGTTGATTCGAGCGCAGGAATGTGGAGAGTAATATAATCTGAATTCTGAAATAATTCTTCTAAAGATTCAGCAGGAATAACTTCGCTTGGAAGCCTCCACGCAGCTTCTACGGAAAGAGCTGGGTCATACCCAATAACCTCCATATCAAGAGCGACACCCATTTTTGCTACCCTTGATCCTATAGATCCTAGACCTACAACTCCTAGAGTTGACCCTGCTAATTCTTTTCCTTTAAACAATTTCTTATTATCTTCAAGATATGGTTCAAGATCTTTCATATCAGATAGATGCTCCAAACCATTAACAAAATCTATACTAGGAAAGACATTTCTACTAGACAACATGAGGCCGGCAAGTACCAATTCTTTTACGGCATTTGCATTAGCACCAGGAGTGTTGAAAACAACAATGCCTTTGTTGGTACATAAATTGACAGGAATATTATTAACTCCCACTCCTGCCCTAGAGATCGCCCTAAGTGATTTAGTAAGATGATTTTCATTTAACTTAGTGCTTCTAACTAAGATTCCGTCTGGTTCCTCAGAAGCTTCTGAAATATAACAATTGGTTCCATTAAATTTATCTAGCCCAATAGAAGAAATATTACTGTAGGGTCTGACTTGGAAATTGGTCATTTTTTATGGTTATCCTCTAAAAAAAAGCGAAGGATATCATTAATTGCTATCATTCTCGATAAACTATATTATTCGCTGCTTTTTTTAACTAGATATAAAATGAATAAGCACTTTTTAAATTTAAAAGAATACGGATCTACTGAAGTAAGAGATCTTGTATATGCGGCCCAAGAACTAAAAAAAGGCTCTCTTTTAGATAAGCTCAAAGGGAAGTATTTGGCGCTAATTTTTGAAAAATCTTCAACTAGAACAAGATTATCTTTTGAAGTTGCAATGAGCCAGCTTGGCGGTAGAGCTAGCTTTCTTTCTATAAACGATCTTCAGCTTGGACGAGGCGAGCCCATTGCTGACAGCGCAAAAGTCATAAGCTCAATGGCTGATGGGATTGTCTTAAGAACACTTAAACACGAAACTCTAGAAGACTTTGCTAAAAGTTCTAGTGTGCCAGTGATTAATGGCTTGACAGACCTGTCACACCCCTGCCAACTACTAGCAGATATGGTTACCTTTATAGAACAAAAAGGTTCCATAGAAAATAAGAAAGTCTGCTGGGTAGGAGATTACAATAATGTTTGTTATAGCTACATAGAGGCTGCAGAAATTTTTAATTTTAATTTAGTTATTGTCTGCCCTGAAGAATTTCAACCTAAGGACCTTGAATTAGCTAGCAATGTTGAGATGACAAAATCATTAGATATTGGACTAAAGGAAGCTGACTTAGTAACAACAGATGTCTGGATATCTATGGGAGACGAAAAGGAAACTAGTAGCAGGCTTGCTGCCTTCTCAGGCTACCAAATATCGCCTAAGGTTATGGATAAAGCTAAAAGTGATGCAATCTTCCTCCATTGTCTCCCAGCTGTTAGAGGTCAAGAAATCTCTCATGACATGTTAGATGATCCAAGGAGTAAAGTATGGGATCAGGCAGAAAATAGACTTCATGCACAAAAGAGTCTTTTGCTTTCTCTTCTTTAATAATCCTAGGTTAGAGTTTTTTTAACGGCTTCCTGCCATGACAAGTACTTTTGATCAGCTTTCTTTTTATTTATTGTCGACGGGATAAACTCTTTATCACTTTTCCATACCTTAGCTACAGACTTTAAGTCTGGATAAATACCTGCATTTATACCTGCCAGATAGGCCGCACCAACTGCGGTTGTTTCAATAACTTTTGGCCTGTAAGTTTTAATATTCAGGACATTTGCTAATTCCTGGTTAAACCAAGAATTAACTACCATTCCACCATCAATTTTTAATTTTTTAATTTCTGCTCCATCTTGTCGCATGGCTTCTAGCAAGTCTTTAGTTTGGTAAATAATAGATTCAAGGGTTGCTCTGGTTATATCTGCTATCCCACTGTCACGAGTTAAACCAAAAATAGCTCCTCTTGCTTCTGGATCCCAATGAGGGGCTCCTAATCCAGTTAAAGCTGGTACTACTATTACACGGGAGTCTAAATTGGCCTGTTCTATTAAAGCTTCTGTTTCGTTAGCTGATTTAAAAAATTTTAAACCATCTCTTAGCCATTGGATTGCAGATCCTGCAACAAAAATACTTCCTTCCATACCATAAGTTATTTCTCCATTTATTCGGTATGCAATAGTAGAAAGCAGCTTATTCTTTGACTTCAGAAAATCTTTTCCAGTGTTTAAGATAACAAAACACCCAGTGCCATATGTACTTTTAATATCTCCTTTATTAAAACAACCTTGGCCAATTAATGCTGCCTGCTGATCACCTGCCATCCCTCCTATGCCAATAGAACCACCAAAAGAATTTGTAGTTCCATAATAATGAACATTGTCGCAAACCTCAGGTAACATGCTTTTAGGAATCTTAAATAAGTCTAAAAGCTCAGAATCCCAAATATTTTCTTTTATGTTAAAAAGCATGGTACGTGAAGCATTAGAAGCATCTGTTTTATGTTCTAAACCGCCCGTTAGTTTCCATACCAAAAAACTATCCACAGTGCCAAATAATAAATCACCCCTCTCAGCGCTCTCTCTTGCTCCCTCAACATTATCTAAAATCCAGGCTAATTTAGATGCAGAAAAGTACGGGTCAATTAACAAGCCAGTTTTATCTTGGACCATTTTTTCTAACTCAGGGTTCCTCAGATCATTGCAGAACTCAGACGTTCTTCTGTCTTGCCAGACTATAGCCGGGTAAATAGCCTTTCCTGTTTTCTTGTTCCAAACTAGAGTTGTCTCTCTTTGGTTTGTAATACCTATAGATGCTATGTCAGAAGATTTAAGATTATGTCTTTTAATTAAGGTATCAGTAACAAAAAAAACTGAGCTCCAAATTTCTTCTGGGTCATGTTCCACCCAACCGTCGTTTGGGAAAAACTGTTTAAATTCTCTTTGTTCATGATCTATAAGAACACCTTCATGGTCAAAAAGAACAGCACGCGAGCTGGTTGTTCCTTGATCGATAGCTATAATTTTTTTATTCATAAACAAACCAAAAAAATAAGGAAACGAGAAAAGCCACTAATTTATATATAAACACTTATCCACAGTAAATACACAATAATTTTCTATATTTATAGTATTGTAATTTACTATAAAACACAGTATCTTGTGTCTTGTATTAAAAAAAACCACTATATGTTGGGTTATAGTGAAAAAAAAGGAAAAAGGGGAAAAAGAAAAAAAACGTATGGAAACTGCAACAGAAACAGGAAAACAACAGCCAAAAGAAGCAAAAGCTACAGAAACAAAAACAGCAATAGCTCCAGGACAAATGAGAGTAATTAAAAGGAATGGGTCAGTTGTCTCTTATGATGCAGAAAAAATAGCTATAGCGATAACAAAAGCATTTTTAGCAGTAGAAGGTGGAGCAGCAGCAGCCTCAACAAGGATTCATAACGAAGTAAATGAACTAGCAAATGCGGTAACAATAACCTTCAGCAGAAGAATGCCTTCAGGAGGCACTCTACATATAGAAGAAATACAAGACCAAGTTGAGCTAGAACTCATGCGAACAGGGGAACAAAAAGTTGCCCGTGCCTATGTCCTTTATAGAGAAGAAAGAAGAAAGGAAAGAAAAGAAACACAACCAGCAACAGAAGATATATCAGGAATTAAAGTTGTTCTAGACTCAGGCGAGGATGGAACAGCGGACATGGCAAGGCTGGTCAAGATGGTAAGTGAGGCCTGTGATGGACTAGAAGGAGTAGAAAAAGAGGAAATAATAGAGCAAGCAAACAAAAATCTTTATGACGGTGTGACATTAGAAGACGTTAAATCTTCTTTGGTAATGACAGCCAGAACATTGGTTGAGAAAGAGCCAAACTACACCTACGTAACAGCAAGAATACTACTAGACAATATCAGATCAGAAGGCCTTTCGTATCTAGATATGCAGACACAAGCAACGCAACCTGAAATGGAGGAGCTCTACCCAGAAGCACTGAAGAAATTTTTAGATAAAGGCGTAGAAAACAACATCTTAAACTCAGAGCTACAGAAAATGGACATCGAAAGATTGGGCAAGGCTATAAAAGGAGAAAGGGATAATAATTTCACGTATTTAGGTCTACAAACCTTATATGACAGATATTTTATTCATGATGACGATATTAGATATGAGCTTCCTCAAGTTTTCTTTATGCGGGTTTCTATGGGGTTGGCGCTAGGAGAAGAGAACAAAGAAGAAAAGGCAATAGAATTCTATAACCTTCTTTCTAGCTTTGACTACATGAGTTCGACTCCAACTCTTTTTAATGCAGGTACACAACACTCTCAACTATCTTCTTGTTACTTAACCACGGTGCCTGATGATCTACACGGTATATACGGAGCAATACAAGACAATGCCATGCTTTCAAAGTGGGCAGGCGGGCTAGGTAATGATTGGACTCCAGTCAGAGGACTAGGATCAAAAATAAAAGGAACAAACGGGAAGTCGCAGGGCGTTGTCCCTTTCTTGAAAGTAGTAAACGACACAGCAGTAGCAGTGAATCAAGGAGGAAAAAGAAAAGGAGCAGTGTGTTCTTATTTAGAAACATGGCACGTTGATATAGAGGAGTTTGTAGAACTAAGAAAGAATACAGGTGACGACAGAAGAAGAACGCACGACATGAATACTGCTAATTGGGTTCCTGATCTATTTTTGAAGAGAGTCTCAGAAGGAAAAAGTTGGACGTTATTCACTCCAAGCGATACGCCTGATTTACACGACCTATACGGACTGCCTTTTGAGAAACGCTACGAAGAATATGAAGCACAAACGGAAACGGGTGAAATAGACTTCTATAAAAAAGTTGATGCAAAAGAGCTCTGGAAAAAAATGCTTTCCATGGTCTTTGAAACAGGACATCCGTGGATAACTTTTAAAGATGTTTGCAACCTAAGGTCTCCGCAACAACACGTGGGGGTTGTTCACTCTTCAAACCTCTGCACAGAGATAACCTTAAATACCAGCCAAGATGAAATTGCTGTTTGCAACCTTGGATCTATAAACCTTACGCATCACATAGCCGAAGGAAAACTAGACGAAAAGAAAATAGAGAGGACTATAAATACAGCAATACGTATGTTGGATAACGTTATAGATATAAATTACTACGCGGTTAAGGCAGCAGAGACATCCAACTTAAAACACAGACCCATAGGCCTGGGAATTATGGGATTTCATGATTCTCTCTACATGCTTAAAACACCTTACGCCTCTGATGAAGCAGTCGAATTTGCAGACAGATCAATGGAAATGGTTAGCTACTACGCAATAAAAGCATCGAGTGACTTGGCAAAAGAAAGAGGATCATATGGCTCGTATGAAGGCTCTCTTTGGAGCCAAGGCATCTTGCCTATTGACTCCATACAACTGCTGAAAGAAAGCAGAGGAAATGACTACCTGGAAATGGATGAAAGCTCAACCATGGACTGGGATGGCTTAAGAGAAACAATTAAAACTCAAGGCATAAGAAATTCAAATGTCATGGCGATTGCACCAACAGCCACAATAGCAAATATAACCGGAGTATCTCAATCCATAGAGCCAACTTATCAAAACCTATTTGTTAAATCGAATCTCTCAGGAGAATTCACGGTGACGAATATTCCCATGGTAGAGACTCTTAAAGAACTAGGACTCTGGGACTCGGTCATGATCAATGATCTTAAATACTATGATGGAAGCGTAGCAGGCATATCACGCATACCGGAGGAAGTTAAAGAACTCTACGCATGCGCTTTTGAAATAGAGCCAAAATGGTTAATTGATGCGGCAAGCAGAAGACAAAAGTGGATTGATCAAAGCCAATCTCTTAATCTGTACATCAACGAACCAAACGGAAAAAAGCTAGACATTATGTATAGAATGGCTTGGTTAAGAGGCCTTAAAACCACTTACTACCTGAGATCAAAAGGAGCAACAACCTCAGAAAAATCAACAATAGCAACAGGAGAGTTAAACGCGGTATCTGCAACTGCAGAGCCACAAACAAAACCGCAAGCTGCTCCGCTTCCTGCTGCGTGTTCTATAACTGATCCAGACTGCGATGCATGTCAATAAAATTAGGAGAAAATTATGTTAAGTTGGGATGAATTTGAAACGCCAGAAGCAGCAAAAAAGCTACCTGAACAAGAGAAAAAAGCTGCACCCGCAGAGACTGTTGAAATAAAAGATGAGCAAATTGACGAAGCCTTTAAGGAACAGCCGGAAATAAATGTCTCTCTAGAAACTGGTCCCCTCTCTAGTCGACTGGAGAGAGCAAAAAAAGCAGTAGAAAAATTTGATCAAACTCTTGGGGATGACGCATTAGCCGGTTCTGCATCAAGAGTGAAAGTGGATGAGAAAGCAATGATCAACTGCAGCGCTGACGTCAATCAGCTAGTGCCATTTAAATATGATTGGGCTTGGCAAAAGTATCTAGATGGTTGTGCAAATCACTGGATGCCACAAGAAGTTAACATGACTGGAGATATAGCACTCTGGAAGTCAGAAGAAGGTTTATCTGAAGACGAAAGAAAGATTATTATGCGAAGCTTAGGTTTCTTCTCTACAGCAGATTCCTTGGTAGCGAACAATCTTGTTCTGTCTGTTTACAAACACTTAACAAATCCAGAATGTCGCCAATACTTACTAAGACAAAGTTTTGAAGAAGCAATTCATACTCATGCATATCAATACGTCATTCAATCGCTTGGCATGGATGAAGCAGAGCTCTTTAATATGTACAGAGAAGTTCCTTCAGTAGCAAGGAAAGCATCATGGGCCTTGGAATTTACTAAAGAGTTGGATGACCCTCATTTTAAAACAGGGACTGTCGAGCAAGATAAAAAACTGTTGCGTAACCTGATAGGCTTTTATTGTGTTCTAGAAGGCATCTTCTTTTACTGTGGCTTTACCCAGATTCTCTCCATGGGAAGAAGAAACAAAATGAACGGCACTGCTGAGCAGTTTCAATACATCTTGAGAGATGAGTCGATGCACCTTAATTTTGGTATTGATGTTATTAATCAAATTAAACTTGAAAACCCTCAGCTGTGGGATGAAGAAATGCAAGATCAAGCAGCAGGGATGATACTTCAGGGAATGCAACTCGAAATAGAATACGCTAGAGACACTATGCCTAGAGGCGTTCTTGGAATGAATGCCAGCATGATGGAAGAGTATCTAAATTACATAGCAAACAGACGCTTAGTACAAATCGGATTACCGGAAGAATTTCCTAATGCCGAGAACCCATTCCCATGGATGTCTGAAATTATGGATCTTAGAAAAGAGAAGAATTTTTTCGAAACGAGGGTAATAGAATATCAAACAGGTGGTGCTTTAACCTGGGACTAAATGGTTAGAATCATAGGGCATCGGGGAGCCTCTGATGATGCCCCAGAAAATACAATTTCTTCAATAAAAGAGGCTTTTAGACAAGGTGCTGATGGCGTTGAGGTTGATGTCAGGATAACGAAAGACGGAAAAGTTATCTGCATACATGATAAAAATACGCTTAGAACAACCGGATTATCTCTGGACATCAATGAAGCGAAATACAATGAACTGCAGGAGCTTGATGCGGGCAGCTGGAAATCAAGTGCATGGTTAAACGAACCTATACCTCTATTGGATGAAGCACTAGAAGAAGTGCCTGCAGATAAAGAAATATTTATTGAAGTAAAAACTGGATTAGAAATAATTGATCCATTAATTTTATTAATTCAAAGCTCAAAAATACAACAAAAGAATATTTCTGTTATTTCATTTAATGATCAAGTAATTAAAAAGATTAAATTGTGCCTGCCTAACATAACTGCGAATTTACTGGTTGCTTTTGACCCTTCCTATAATGAAGAAAAATTACCTCAATTATTAGAAAACATAGGAGCGGATGGAGTTGGAGTACAAAATCATCCCAAACTAACCAGGAGTTTTGTAGAGAAAATAAAAAATCTCAACAAAAATATCCATGTGTGGACAGTCAACGAAGGGGATGAAGCAAAGGAATATTCCCTCATGGGACTTTCTTCAATAACAACCAACAAGCCTAGTCATATTAGAGATTGTTTATCAGCTTATAAATAGTAGTTTTGTTAAGCTTTAAACATTATAGTTGTTGGTATGAAAAACCATAATCAAGGATTCTTAGGTCTGGTTCAAAAGGCTTTAAAAGTAATACCTGAATACGATGTTCATCAAGTTAAAAATAAGATTGATCTGTCTCATGATTTTATCCTAGTGGATGTAAGGGAAGACAGGGAATGGGTTCAAGGAAATATCCCCTCTTCCATACACATAGGCAAAGGTGTTATTGAACGAGACGTAGCTAATTTAATACCCAATCAAGAAACCGAAGTGGTTCTTTACTGTCAAGGAGGATATAGATCTGCCCTCGCCGGAGAAAGTCTAAAAGAAATGGGTTATAGAAATGTACTGTCCATGAGTGGTGGTTTTAGTGACTGGGTAAATAATAAATTTCCTGTTAAGCAAGAGAGCTAGATCTCATGGGGAAAATAAAAAAGGTAGGAATTACTGAAGTTGTTCTAAGGGATGGCATTCAATCTATTCTTGCAACTCGAGTTGCCTTAAGAGACTTAGTTCCAATAATACCTACTCTAGATAAAGTGGGCTATTGGTCCGTGGAGACCTGGGGAGGAGCAACTTACGATGCCTGCATCAGATATCTTAATGAAGACCCGTGGGAAAGACTTAGAGTATTTTCTCAGTTAATGCCAAACACACCTCAACAAATGCTCATCAGAGGACAAAATCTAGTGGGTTATCGTCATTACTCCAACAAAGTGGTTTCAGAGTTCTTAAATAAATCGGCTGAGAATGGAATTGACGTCTTCAGGACTTTTGATGCCCTTAACGATTTTAATAATATTGAATTCACAATTAAAGAGATTAAGAAGCTTGGTAAGCATGCACAAGGAACAATGGCTTACACAACAAGCCCCGTTCACAACCTTGAAACGTGGATGGAACTGGCTAAAAAAATAGAGGATGCTGGAGCAGATTCAATTGCTATAAAAGATATGGCAGGATTACTTAAACCGTATGATGCATTTGCATTGGTCAGCAACCTAAAAGAAAAACTATCCATTCCTGTGCACATGCAGACTCATGCAACTACAGGCATGTCAACGGCCACTAACATGAAGGCTATAGAGGCTGGCATAGACAATATAGACACTTCAATTTCGTCTATGAGCATGACTTACGGACACTCAGCTACAGAAACTTTAGCTGCAATCTTTCAAGACGAGGATGTGTCGATAGACCTAGACCAAGAAGCGTTAGAAGAAATTGCTACTTATTTTAAAAAAATCAGAAAAAAATACTCTGAATATGAAGGAGACATGAAGGGAGTGGATTCGACCATGTTAGTTAAACAAGTTCCGGGTGGAATGCTGTCTAACCTAGAATCTCAACTAAAAGCGAACAAACAAGAGGACAAGATTGAATTGGTGAAGGAAGAAATACCTAAAGTAAGGAAAGATTTTGGCTACCCTCCTCTTGTAACGCCAGCATCTCAGATAATTGGTGCTCAAGCCCTTATAAATGTCATGGGTAACGTTCGTTATGAGAACCTGTCTAATGAATCAAAAAATCTATTACTGGGAAAATACGGCAAGCTACCCGGTGAAGTGAATCAGGAACTGCTACTAAAAGTCTCTTCTCTGGATCAAGAAATGGTTGAAGAAGACTCCGAGGATTTAACAGTTATGAAAGAAGAGTTAAAAAAATTATGCATTGAGAATAATTTAGATGACCTTTCAGAAAATACAGAAATGCTTCTTACGTACATTATTTTTCCTAATATTGCTTTAAGATTTTTTAAAACTCTTCAATAAACAAAAGGTAGAATTAAATAACGTTTGCTGAATTTTTGTGCAAGAATTAATTTTTTATGGAAAACATTTTTAAAGTTACAAACCTTGATCGTACATTTGGAGCGACCGTTACTGGTATTAAACTCACTGAAATAGACGATAAAATAACCGAAGACCTTTACAACCTCTGGCTGGAGCGCTCTTTACTTATTTTTCCAGGCCAACACCTAACAAATGAAGAGCAAGTAAAATTTGCAAAAAGATTTGGTAAACTTGAATTTGATCTAAGCCCTATAAGCAACGTCAGATCGGATGGCACCATAAGAGACGCCAACGATGACGATATTGTTAAATCTCTTAAGGGCAACATGGAATGGCATCATGACAGCACCTACATGCCTGTTCAGGCTAAAGGAGCGGTATTTACAGCACACCAAGTGCCTTCTAAGGAAGGAAGGACTGGATGGGCAGATATGACGGCTGCGTATGAAGCCTTGGATCAGAACATGAAGGATAAGATAGAGAAGCTCTCCGCTTATCACTCTTATGAATACAGCCAACAAGAAAAATACGGTCATAAACCTCAAGCAGAGAGTGAATTCAACGGCTATGGATTTGATGTTGACCCTAAACCACTCAGACCTCTTGTTAAAGTACATCCCGAAACGGGTAAGAAGACCTTAACAATTGGACGGCATGCTTACAAGATACCTGGCCTCCCAGATCAAGAAGCAAGAGAGCTGGTAAAGTTCTTAGAAGATTTTGCTTGCCAAAAACCCCGAACGTATCATCACTCGTGGACGGTTGGTGATGCGGTGATTTGGGATAACAGAAATCTCATGCATCAAGCTCAACCCTGGGACTTAAACGAACCTAGAATTATGTATCATGCAAGACTCGAAGGCGACGCTAAGACCGAATCCGCTCTTAACTATAAATAATTACTTCTCAACCAAGTCGCCAGTCAGAATCTTTGCTTCAAGAAGAGAACCTGCGTTAACAACGTGCTCATAACCCAAGTCATTTAAAATAATCTTAGCTTTTTCTGCTCTTTTCCCGCTTCGACAATAGAGTATTATTTGATCGTCTTTATTTGTATCCATGCCTTGAATCTTTTGGGAAATTTCTTGCCACTCAATATGTTTGGCTGAAGACAAGTGACCTTGATCCCATTCCTCAAAAGTCCTTACATCGATAATGAGTTCTTCAGAAACAGGAGATAAACTTATAAATATAAACGTTAATATTAAGGCTAACTTCTCCACTGCAGAAAGGTTTAGGCTTCTTCTTTTTCCAGTTTTCTTTCAGTTCGTAAGAACATAAAGAAACACCAAGTGGCGAGTGCTGACAATACGTGCCAAATACCATGAGCCTGGAACAGCCTATCGG
>Ga0209089_10002683_pt1 | contig 15558 bp, 9 predicted proteins | sample ArcticOcean_MG_C_FD_187431 | JGI IMG/M metagenome (GOLD analysis project Ga0209089, IMG submission 187431) | Marine microbial communities from western Arctic Ocean - ArcticOcean_MG_CB2_150 (SPAdes) (version 2) | ecosystem: Environmental > Aquatic > Marine > Oceanic | place: Arctic Ocean: Canada... | reverse complement strand
CTGCCAGGGACCTGCCGGCAGCAGGTGACGATCCCAGGACAACGGCATTTCCGGCGTCGCGTCATCGTTCCAGTCACGTCCCCCGCGACCACCAGGATGATGCGACACTTTTCCGACGGAGACGGTTGTGTATCCGTGCCGACGAAACCAGGCCGGAAAACTCGCCGGCGACGCCTCGGGGTCCTTCGCCAGGCGACCACCACGCTGAAACAACGCACCATTTCCGGAAGGACCGTACATTCCCGTCAGCAGAGCAAACCGGGAAGCACCACACGTGGGAGCCTGCACATAGTGCCGTTGAAACGCTCGTCCGCGTGCCGCCAGCGAGTCGATATTCGGTGACTGAATATACTTCACGCCGAAGCACGCCAGTTCAGGTCGGAGATCATCGATACAAAGCAGCAACACGTTTGGTTTGGCTGCCATCGTGGTTGCTGCCATGGCCGACAATAGAATTGTCGATACGGCAATCAGGCTCGCAGTCGGAGTCCGCTTCATTCTGATCCTCAGGTCTGCACTGTCGGTACTTGGTCAAACACAACACGTGAGTCTTATACCGAGTCGGACCTGGTGTTCGCACCGATGACTGCGGCGACACGGTCTCCTTCAAGACTCTTTCCGGATCTGAAGTCGCGCACGGACGTCGGGCTGAGCGCGATGACTCTGGCTCGTCGAATGAACTTGGTGCCACCTTTGCTATGGTTCGGCTCAAGAACATGGACGGCAAAGACGCGGAACGGCATTGCCGAAATTGGTGGAGTGCCGCTCCACGATAACCTTCCTCATTGATTGGACAGCGGAAGACATGAAGGAACTCCTCATGAATCGATGCAGACGCCATGTGCGGAGGTTCGCCTCTGCATTGTTCGTACTCGTTCTGGTCGGGTCGGCCGCGTTCAGTGCCGAGCCGGTCGACATTGGCCATCGGCTGGAGCTGTTTGTGGACGACCATTTGATCGACGAGACGAAAGGTGACGTCAGTCGACAGTTGATTCGACCCGTGCCGAAAGAAGTCGTTTTTGAGACTGGCGAATCGTGGGAAGGAAACACCAGCGGCTACTACACGTTCTTTCGCGACGGCGACCTGTACCGCATGATCTATCGCGGTTGGCAGCACGACGAGCAGAAGAAGGCCGCCCACAAAGAAGTCACGTGTTACGCCGAAAGCAAAGACGGTATCCACTGGACGAAACCAAATCTCGGACTGTTCGAATGGGACGGCTCGAAGGAAAACAACATCGTCTGGCTGGGACCAGGCACGCATAACTTTACCGCGTTCCGCGATGAGAACCCGAATGTCCCCCCTGAGTCACGCTACAAGGCCTTCGGTGGTTCCGGAGGTGGACTGGTGCCCTTTGAGTCACCCGATTGCGTGCACTGGAAACTCACGCAGAAGAAGCCAGTGATCACCAACGGAGCGTTCGATTCGCAGAACCTGGCCTTCTGGGACACAGCCCGAAAGCAGTACCGGGCTTACTGGCGCTACTTTGGCAATGGAGTTCGTTCGATTCGAACAGCGACCTCCAAAGACTTCATCCACTGGCAGAATGAAGCGGACTTGAAGTATCCCAAGGGGACGCCGACCGAGCATCTCTACACAAACGCCATCCAGAAGTACTTTCGTGCACCGCACCTCTTCATCGGTTTCCCCACGCGTTACGAACCGAAGAGTCAACAGGTGGAACCAATCCTGATGACCAGCCGCGACGGGTCGACTTTCCACCGCTATGCGGATGCCGTCATTCCGAGGACTGCGCCCAAAGACCGCAACCACAATCGCAGCAACTACATGGCCTGGGGAATGTTTCAGTTGCCCGGCAAACCGAACGAGATCTCCGTTTACGGGACAGAGAACTATTACGAGCGGACGCCAGGACGTGTCCGGCGATTCGTCTATCGGCTGGATGGATTCGTTGCTCTGCGTGGCGGAGCAGACGGAGGCCAGGCTACGACGAAACCATTGCGTTTCGAGGGGGACCAACTGCTGTTGAACTATGTCGTCAACTCTGGTGGAGCATTGACGATCGAAGCGCTCGATCACGCCGGTAAAGTAATCGGCGAGTCGAAACCACTTAGTGGTGACGCCGTCGATCACGCTGTGACCTGGAAACAGAAACCCGATCTGAGCACGGGTATTATCCAGCTGCGATTCAAATTGAAGAACGCTGACGTGTACTCCCTGCGTTTCGATTGATCTCATCAACACGCTGTTAGTTTCAACGCAGGAAACGGTCTGAAGCCGAAGCGAGAGACGTCATGATTAGAATCCCGCTGATGGCTGTTGTGATCGTCGCCGGTGCGCTGTCGCTTCGGGCCTCTGATAAGACTGTTGCAGAGCGACCCAATATCATTCTTGTGATGGCGGATGATCTGGGCTGGTCAGACATCGGCTGCTATGGCGGCGAAATTGACACACCCCACATTGATTCCCTGGCGAGGGACGGACTGCGGTTCACGCAGTTCTACAACAACGCGATCTGTGGTCCGACTCGGGCCTCGCTTTTGACGGGGTTGTACTGCCAGCAAGTCGGGCACCGGGGCGATCGCTGGAATGAACCCAAGGACTTCCAGAAGTGCGTCACCATCGGTGAGGTGCTGCAGCAGGCCGGCTACCACACCGCGGTTGTTGGTAAATGGCAGGGGCGTGACTCGGCTCTGGATCGAGGCTTTGATCGATTCTTCGGGCCGATGTGCCAGGCGAAGATCAGCTACTTTCACGAGGTCCAGGGAAATCCCTACTACGTTGACCGCGAGCGGTACGAACTCCCCGACGACTTCTACCTGACCGATGCGCTGAACGATTACGCCGTCCGCTTTCTGCAGGAGGGTCTCAAGAAGAACGAGCCGCTCTTTCTGTACGTGGCTCACATTGCGCCACACTGGCCGTTGCACGCTCGGGAAGAGGACGTTGCCCACTACAGGGACCGCTATCGGACATCGGGGTGGGACGAGGTGCGTGCGCGTCGGTTCGAGAGGCAGCGTCAAGCCGGGTTGATCCCAGGTGACTGCAGGCTCGCGCCCCGACCAGCGGGTGTTCGTGACTGGAAGGCGGACAGGTACAAAGACTGGCAGGCAGAGCGCATGGCTGTTTACGCCGCACAGGTTGCCGCGATTGATCGAGGGGTTGGCCAGTTGTTGCAGACTCTCAAAGAGGCCGGTGAGGAGGACAATACGCTCGTCATGTTTCTGTCCGATAACGGAGCAGCTCCGGACGGTGGACTCGGTCCGAGCGCCACTGGTTTCGGTTTTGGTCCGCGGTCGAAGAACGATACATGGCGGAAGGATGGTGTTCCGATTCGGTCAGGCAGCGGTCCCGAACGCCCTCCAGGACCGCATGACACATTCGCCGCCTATGGGCTGGCCTGGGCGAACGCGAGTAACACGCCGCTACGCGGAACAAAGCTCGGTGCCTTCGAGGGCGGTATCCGCACTCCACTGGTCGCGCGATGGCCGGCGGTCATTCACGAGCGCGGAGCCATCACGAAGCAGCCGGGACACGTCATCGATTTCATGGCCACGTGCCTCGACCTGGCCGGCAGCAGTTATCCAAACGAGTTCAAGGGTCGCAAGCCGTTACCGCTGGAAGGCAAGAGTCTGCTGCCCGTCTTTCAGGGGCAACAGCGTGACGCGCACGAACAGCTTTGCTGGAGCGTTCCCCGGCATCACGCCATTCGGATGGGTCAATGGAAAGCAGTCATGCCACGAACCGGCGGAGCGTGGCAACTGTTCGACCTCGATCATGACGGCACGGAGACGACGGATGTGGCAAAGCGTGAGCCCGAACGGCTCAAGCAACTGACTGACCAGTTTGAAGTGTGGCGCACGCGTGTCGGACATCCGTGATGATCAAGCAGCGACACGACCTCAGAGACCGGAGAATGAACATGCACAGATTCAATCGATTTCTCAGCAAAGCACTGATGCTTGTGATCGGCGTCAGCACGTTGCTCGTCGTATCGGGCGCGAGACACTCCGTTGCTGACGACCTGCCACCAGTCATCCCGGGATTGCGTGTCTTCTACACCGGGCACAGCTTCCACATGTTTGTGCCGAATCACGTTGAACGGATTGTCCGAGCAGCGGGCATCAAGGGACACAAACTGGTTGGCAGGCAGGGTATTGGCGGCTCACGCGTGTATCAGCACTGGGACCTGGCCGATGGGAAAAATAAGGCCAAACCGGCGCTGACGACCGGTGAAGTCGACGTCTTCACGATGGCGTCTCACCTCACAGTTCCGGACCGTGGCATCACGAACTTCACCGAACTGGGGCTGAAGCACAATCCAGACATTCGCCTGCTCGTGCAGGTGTCGTGGTTTCCGTTTGATGTGGAATCACCAGAGAAACGTATCCGCAACAATTCTCAACGTGACAACATGAAAATTGCTGACCTGCAGGCGGCTGTTGATTCGTGGCGAAAGAAACTCGAAGCCCAGACGGATGATCTCAACGAGAAACATAAACGCAGAGCCGTGTTCCTCGTTCCGGTCGGTGATGCCGTTGTCGCGCTGAGAAGCATGATCGTGGACGGAACCTTTCCCGGCGTGACTGCTCAATCAGAGCTGTTCCGGGACCCGATCGGGCACGTCGGGCCGCATGTGCAGGCACTGGCTTCGTATTGCAATTACGCGGCGATCTACCGAGCCAGTCCAGTGGGTTTGAAACCAGGTTTCAAAGGCATCACTGCCGAGCAGGATTTGATCCTGCAGGAACTGGCCTGGAGCACAGTCGGTCGATCTTCATACGCTGGGATCGCAGCGCGTGCGAATAAGTAGTCGCGAATGTCTCGTCGTGGATGCGGATTCACGTTCGGCTTCTGGTTGCGCGTCGTGATTCTTAGTCTTACTCATGATCTGGCACCCGTCCCTGGCTGCCGGGCAGGCATGTCACGCTGCTCGACTTCTGCGATCCGCCAGACAACTGAGCCATTCGAGCGTCCAATGACGATCAGTGTCGAAGCGATTGTGCTCCTTGTGATCGTGCTGAGTTTCTCAGCATGGTTTCTGCCAGAGCTATGCTCTTTGGCTGCACGGGGCGTCGTTGCATTTATCGGATGGGTGATGAGACTGAAGAGACGTGGCGATAATGAATGATGATGCCTGTGATCCCGCCAGTAACACCCTATCCAGCCAGTATCGTTTTTTCGGGAAGCTTTCTGCCATGAAGCGAACTGCAATGACCTGCTCCGGCCCTGTGACGCGACGGGCGTTTCTATCGACGGGAACTCTGGGGATTGGCGGCCTGGGACTTGGCGACCTGTTGCGATTGCGAGCCGGCGCCGCTCAGACCGGGACGCCTGCAACTGACACCGATACGTCGATTATTTTCGTGTGGCTGCCTGGAGGCCCGCCCCACATGGAAATGTACGATATGAAGCCGAATGCACCGGCTGAGTATCGTGGGCAGTTCTCGCCTATCAGCACCAATGTTCCCGGCGCCGACGTGTGCGAACTGATGCCACGTCACACGAAAGTTGCTGACCGCTACAACGTCATTCGGTCCGTTGCCCACACGTTTGCCGATCACGGCGGCGGACATAAGCGATTTCTGACCGGTCGAGATCCACTCGAGCCAACCGGGTTCGTGAACGACTTCCCGATGGCCGGCTCGATCGTCGCGAAAGAACGTTCACATCGCCGGACGGGCATACCCAACTACATTTGCGGCAGCTCTCGCGGAAACGTCAATGCCGATGCCTTCAGTTTCGGCGCCGCCTATCTGGGCCCGGCCTACACGCCGTTCACGTTCACCGGCGACCCGAGCGATTCGAAATTCACAGTTAAGAACATCTCGCTCGACGAGAGCATGGCCACGCGGCTGGAAGACCGCGTTCAGTTGCTCGGCGGCTTGGACCTACTGCGACGAGAAGTCGATGCCAGTGGTGTGATTGACTCGATGGATCAGTTCAACGCCGATGCACTCGATCTGTTGACGAGCACACAGACGCGTGAGGCGTTTGATCTGTCCCAGGAATCCGACGAACTCAAGGACCGCTACGGGCGACATGCCTGGGGACAGCGGGCACTGCTCGCACGACGGCTGGTCGAAGCCGGAAGCAGTTTCGTCACGGTCGTCATGGAGAACGCTTACGTTTCTCCGATTCGTTACCCGAAGTACGCGGTGTTCAACTGGGACTCACACGCGGTCAACGGCCACATTTTTGAAGATGCGCTTGTCCGGTTGCCGGTTTACGACCAGGCGATCACGGCGCTGGTTGAAGACATTTATGATCGCGGACTGGATAAGAAAGTTCTGCTCGTCGTGACGGGCGAGTTCGGCCGTACGCCTCGCATCACCTATGCCAACGGGACGCGGTCAAAAGAAAAGCAGCCAGGTCGCGACCACTGGCCGCAGGCGATGTCCATGCTGGTATCTGGCGGTGGCATGCGCACCGGTCAGGTGATCGGTTCGACCAACTCAAAAGGCGAACATCCACACAGCCGCCCGCTGACGCCCAATGATCTGTGGGCAACGGTCTATCGCCACCTGGGCATCGATCACGGCCGTTCGTTCATCGACAACGCCGGCCGGCCGATGCCGATTCTCCCCTACGGCGAACCGATTGCCGAACTGCTGTAGAACGCTCGTCTCGGCCGTCATCGAGCGAGGCGACGTTAGCTTGTCGCATGCCTGAAAACCGACCCTGGACACCTATTCGCGAAGTCAGACGGACACGCCTCAAGGCGTCTTTTCCGGCGTGAGTGCTTCAAGCAGTTCGACGCCACTCAGGATCGTCCCAATGGCCAGGCTTTGACGACGCCGAGAGGCGGAGCCAGTCCGTGACCGGTAGAATCCGGATTCGCTCGAACCTCAGGAGAACCCACGATGAAGCGGATTCCGGGACTGGTGTTGATTGCTGTCGCATTAGCTGCCGGATACTCGCCGGCTCAGGAGCATCGGTCGCATCCTCCACTGCGTCCGTTACATCAGCCGTCAGACCGGCCACTGGCTGAAGGTCCTGCGTTCCACGTGGATGCTGTCGAAGGGGACGATCAGAACGATGGGTCCGCGAAGTCTGCCTGGAAAACGATTCAACACGCGCTGACTCAAATTACGGCTGGCTCGACTCTGTATCTACATAGAGGCACTTACTACGAGCGCGTCTACTGCAGCGTCGCCGGGGCGGAGGAAAAGCCGATCACGATTCGGTCCTGGCCAGGGGAGTTGGCTGTCATCGACGGAGCATTTCGTGAGTTCTTCGAAACACCAACCACCGCCTGGGAGCCGTACGAACAAGGCTCAAAGGGTGAATTTCGCTCGGCTCGTGCCTACCGGAATCTGCGCAACATCCACGGACGATTCGGTGACTCGATGGTGGGTCTTCAGGTTTACTACCACATCGAAGACCTGCGTGGTGAGCGATATGTCGGCCCAGGCATCTGGTACAACCGCGTGACTGGCCACTTCCATGTACGTCTGGCCCACTACGAGGCATCGGACCTGGTTCGGGCCAGAACGCCGCTGACGCTCAAATATCTGCCGCACCGGCTGCACCATCTGGAGAGCTACAAGGGTGAGTCCGATCCGCGACAACTTCCGCTGATTATTGCCCCGTATCATTCCGTACCGCTGCTGATCGACCGAGCGCAACATGTGCGTTTTCAGGATCTGGTAATTCGAGGCGGCGGCTACGACGCTGTCGATATTCGTCACGGCGAGCATCTCGAATTCGATAACGTCACGATCTATGCCGGAGCCTACGGCCTGAAGGCGCGAAACACCGGGCCGATGAAAATGCACGACTCGGCCATCTATGGAAGCGTGCCACCGTGGAGCACCCGCGGAGAAACGTCATTGCGGGAACGTCCGTGGGAATCGAAAGGCCGAAACCTCACACGGCTCAATACGCACGCGCTGATCATCCCGGCCGCTGGGGACGAGTATTCGGTCTACTATTTTCCGTACAACCACCTGTGGGAGATTTCCCACTGCGAGTTCGCCGATGCTCACGATGGTGTCTACATGGGTGACATCGACGGCCTGAAATTTCATCACAACTATGTTCACAATTTCCAGGACGACGGTGTTTACCTTTCCAGCTTTCGGAAGCTGTACTACCCGCAGCATGGGCCACGACTCTTTTATCAGAACGTCATCAGCGGCTGCATCATGTCGTTTGCATTCGGCGGTGATGCCCGGTTGAGCAGTGACGTACACGTGTGTCGCAACATTCTGGACGCGGCCGCAGTGGTCTCTGACCACGGCGGCCCTCCGTGGGAATCCATGCGGTGGTACCACAACACGATCCTGGCGAACCCGCGTTTCATTCTGTCGTCGCGGACGGGTGGCCGACCGTGGCAGGTCTTCAACAACCTGTTGCTGATGGGAAAGGTGACCGCTGGCAAGCCGCAGGAAGGAGCCGAATGGGGCGGCAATGTCGCGAACGAACCTGCCTTCGCCCAGCCAGGCGATTTCCGTCTGCCCGCCGGCAACGCCGCGATTGATGGCGGAGTCACTCTGCCACCGGACTGGTTCGATCCACTGCGTGAACAGGAACAGGGCAAGCCAGATGCCGGAGCCTTTCCGTCGGGAAGCGGACGCCTGAAGGTCGGCCGTCACGGTCGCCTGGAGTTCTGAATCACGGGCATGCGACAAAGAATGGAGCGTTCCATGAATCGACGACTCGTGCTGGCCGCGACGGTGTTGTGTCTCTGCATTCAGAGCCAGGCGAAGCCGGCCGACACTGTTGCCATTGTGAGCAACGGCCGGATTTCACCACCGGTGAAGCATGCCCTGTCACGGCTAAAGGCAGCGTTGACAAAGCGTGGCCAGACACCCCGCGACCAGCAGGCAATTCCGAAAGACGGAGACACAGTCATCGTCATCGGGACTCCGACAGATGATCTGCTGACCAGCACACTCGCGGCCCACGATCTTTCTTTGCCAGAAGCCGATGAGTCGCTGCTGATTGCGACGGTGCCAGATCACGTGCCGCCGCTGGTGGTAATTGCCGGACAGGACGACCGTGGTCTCGCCTATGCACTCTACGAAGTCGCACAGGCGATTGAGGCGGCACCGCAGAACGTGCAGCTCATCAGAGTGGTGCTTAATACGACCGAATCCCCTTTTCTGCGCACACGCAGTCTGCAGATGCAGATCTTCAACGAGGATCTGGAACGGAAGTGGTACTTCGACGATGACTACTGGCGTGGATACTTCAGCATGCTGGCCGCCTGTCGGTACAACAATTTCACGCTGACGTTCGGGCATCAGACGAATTACATGAATCCCGTGTATGCCTGGTTAGTCCACGTCGCTCAGTACCCGAATGTGCGAGTAAAGGGCGTGACAAACGAAGACCGGCGGCGCAACCTGCGAATGCTGGAACGCATCTCCCGGCTCGCCTCGGAGTATGGCTTGGACTTCACACTCGGTGTGTGGACGCAGCAGCCAGTCGAAAAGTATGGCCCGTCCGATGTCGAGAACTTTCCGAAAGGAACTCGTGCGGGTGATTATTGTGCTCAGGCGCTGGCACAGGTGCTGACGGCGTGTCCGAAGATCGACGCCGTGCAATTTCGGATGAACGCCGAAGCCGGCATCGCGGAAGATGAGCAGAACGAATACTTCCGACAACAGTTCCGCGGCGTGTTGATGTGCACTCGCCCGGTGAGAATGGACCTGCGATTCAAGGGGCTGCGACCTCAGACGATTGCCGACGCCGTCGCGACCGGACGGGACGTCACAGTGTCCACCAAGTTCTGGTGTGAGCACATGGGGCTACCATTTCACCCGACGACCGAAGACGACCGCTATCGCGAAAGCCGTTACGGCTATGGAGCAATGCTCTACAAGCCGCGCGACTACCGAGTCGTGTATCGCATGTGGACGGTCGGGTCACAGCGATTGCTGTTATGGGGCGATCCGGAGTATGCGGCCAGATTCGCCCGCAGTTGCACACTCGGTGGTGGCGAAGGGTTCGAGGTCTTTGCACCATTGTCCAACAAGGGATTCGGAAACGAGCCCGGTGAGTGGAACATCCTGGCGGATCACCGGCTTCTCCATTTCCAACACGAGTACGAACGCTACTGGTTCTTCTATCAGGTGTTTGGTCGCGCGGGGTACAACCCCGAAACCTCAAAAGGGACATGGAGTCGTGGATTCCGGACGCGATTTGGTTCTGACGCCGTTCACATCGAGTTAGCATATCGCGTTGCCAGTCGGATTATCCCGTTGCTGACGGCCACCAAACTGTTCGCCGCGAGCGAGTGGCGTTTCTGGCCGGAGATGTCGACGGGTGGCCTGCTCGACGCGTACCGTCACATTCAGCCCAGCGACTACGGACAGTTCTACGCGATTGAGCGATGGAAGCCAGTGCCCGGCTGGCTCGCCGAACCCTGGGAATCTAAGCACAGCTCCTTTGTCGAAGATGCACTGGCCGATCGTGTGCAGGGCAAGTGGACTCCGATTCAAGTTGCTGCCCGATTGTCCCATCTAGCCGAACTCACGGAGTCCATGCTGATTCAGACGGAATCCAAACCCGGTGATCCACCGAAGTCGCCCGAGTTCCTCATGACGGAGAAAGATCTTCGGATCGTCGCCCAACTGGCTCGCTATCACGCCGAGAAAACGCTGGCCGCGACTCAGGTTTCGTTCTATCACCGGACGCACGAAACCGGACGCCTGAAGAGAGCACTTGAGCACATTCAGAAGGCGGCGAGAGCGTGGCAAACGATCGTCAATCTAACCGACGGCGCGTATTCCAATGATCTTGTCTTCGGCTACTCGGAACAGCGAGCGCCGTCGATTGACGGCGTGATCCGGGCACACCACGGCCACTGGAAGGACCGGCTGCCGGAGATTCGTCGCGACGTCGCCGATGTCGAAAAACTCCTCGAGGCTGCCGGTGGTGCAGAGAAGTCAGACGCCATCAAACTCCTGCCTGGAGAGAAACTTCCCAGAGAACCGGTCGGCATCGTGCACGAACGTCCGTCCCAGGCGGTGGCCGGTCAAGCGTTGAAGATTGCCGCGGTGGTGTTCAGCAATGTCCCGGTTCGAGAAGTCATTCTGCATCATCGACGCATGGACCAAACTGTGGACTGGAAGCAAGTCCCGATGAAGTCGAGCGATGGTGAAAACTACATGGCGGCGATTCCCGGCACGGAACTGACTACGCAATACGACCACATGTATTACATCGAGGCCCGCGTCTCGGGCGGCGGAGCACTCTGGCCGGATTGGCTGAGAGAAGCCCCGTATGTTGTTCTGAAGACAGTCCGCCCGTGACCACGCGGCATATCGACCGCTTCCAGTAAATCACGTGATGCTCCGAATCTATGAGGCCACACATGACTGACCGAACCATGGGCTGCCGCACGGCGACGGTTCTGATTCTGCTGATCGCCTCACACGTTTCCGCAGAGGTGCAATCGCATCCGCCGATGCGGCCCTTGCCGGTTGTCTCTCAACGGCCAATGAGTAACGGGCCTGCTCATTTTGTTGATGCCGTTCGCGGCGACGATCAGCAGATCGGCAGCCGGACGCGGCCGTGGAAGACATTGCAGCACGCGGTGTCTCAACTGTCGCTGGGAGAAACGCTGTATTTGCGCGGCGGGACGTTCTACGAACATGTGAACGTGACGATTCGCGGGACTTGGCGTCAGCCTGTGACGATTCGCAGCTATCCGGGCGAACTGGCTGTCATCGACGGGGGATTACGAGAATTCTTCGATTCACCGGCTGACTCATGGGAACCGGTGGCTGACGGTGCAGCGGGAGAATTCCGGTCAACAAGGGCTTATCCCGAACTTGGAGGTCGCGCAGGCTCGACGAATGTGCTGGGCAATTTCGGGGACTCGATGGTCCCACTGCACGGGTATCGCTACCTGACGGACTTGAGAAGCGACAACGAGTATCTGGCAAAGATTGATGCCGACAAGTCGGACGCTGGAAACGGGGTCTATTGCGGTCCAGGAGTTTTCTATGACGTCGAATCCGCGCGGATTCATGTTCGGCTGGCTCATACGAAACAGACAGCCCTAGGCGAAAATAATTACCGCGGTGAGACCGATCCCCGCAAATTGCCGCTGGTGATTGCAGGTTCCGCGGCGGGGTCCGCACTTTCGATTCTCGACTCGACGTTCCTGCGGATCCAGGACATCGTCGTTCGCGGCGCACGAGCGGCCACAGTGTCGGTCTCCGATTCCGCCAACGTCGATTTCAACGGCGTGACCATGTACGGCGGAGCGTCGCCAATCAGCGTCCGCGATACGGCCGGGCTACGCTTGTGGAATAGTGCCTGTCGAGGCATTGCAGCGCCGTGGACGTTTCGTGGCAGCCTGAAGTATCGGGCGATCGAAGCGCGGCTGTTCTCAGCGAGCGGCTGGGCGCCGACCGGACGTGACAACCGCGACTTCGAGCTGGCGTACAGCGAATTCACGGATTGCGTCGATGGCGTGTTTATTGGCAACGTCCGCAACGTAAAGTTTCACCACAACCTGCTGGACAACGTCAGTGATGACGGCATCTTTCTGACCGCCACGACGGCTTACGACGGAACGACGCCGGGCGGCAATATCCACATTTACCAGAATCTCCTGAGACGTTGCCTGACGACGCTGGCTTTTGGCGTCGGTCACGGTCGTCAGAAGATGACACCCACGGGTCGGCAGGCGGGGGCAGGCGTTTTTATCTACCGCAACATCTTCGACCTCCGTGAACCAGTGCATTATTCGCAGCCGGCTGAAGGCGAGACGGCTGTCACTTCGGCCGGACGCGTCTCGGGCGATCACGGAGGGCCGTTATGGGAACCCATGACAATTTACCACAACACCATTCTTGTGCGAGAACCGCCGTTTCGGAATTACTACGCGGCAGGACTGGGAAGTCATCTGGCCGGCGGATCGATGCGGCGGGTCTTTAACAATGTGATCGTTCAGTCGCAGGGCAAGCCGGGAAATGTTCTGCCACCAGTTGTGCCATTTCCAACCAAAGCAGAACTTGCGGCGCTGGCGCAGGCCGGTAAGAAGACAGTTGATCCTCTGGGCGACCTGCTCGACGGAGACGTTGGAACGAAACCAAAGTCGAACCTGCCGAAGTTTGATCCGAAGGCGGGCGATCCGGCAGCGCTGAAGAAACTGCAGGCGGAACTGGATCGTCGCAACCAGCCCACAGCGCCATTGGCCGTCGATTTTCAGGCGGACGGAAATCTCCACTGGAGCTATGACACCCAGGCAACCGCCGAAACGCTTTTCGGACGCTTTCGTGGATCGCCCGGGTTTGAAACCAGCAAGCGACTCTACCGGCCCGGCTGGACGGTCAATGACGTCGTGAGCGATCCGGCGTTCGCGGCTTTCAACCCCTCCGCGGAATCAACCGTCGACGTTCGGCTGACTGCAGGCAGTCCCGCGCGGGATGCCGGTGTGACGTTGGCCACGGACTGGCCCGATCCATTGGGCCGTGTCGATTCCGGACGACCGGACATCGGAGCCGTTCCCATTGGCGCAGACGTTTCCACAGTGGGAATCAACGGCCGGCTCGACATCTTCGGCCGCCCGGTGGGCGATCAACAGGCAGAACTCATGTCCGTAACTGCTGAGTTTCCCGATCTGGACGGTTCGATCTTTCCAGAAGTACGGGCGGACACGAAGCCGGTCGTCATCGTTCAGGGGTACCCTGCCTTCGACGCGCCGTTACTTCAGTTCATCCTGCATCAGCGCGGTCTGCCGTTTGAGTCGCTAAAGAAGACGTGGCTGAAACCGAATGAGTACTCGCGTTACAGCACGGTGATTCTTACTGGGGACCTGGTCCGGGCGCAGATCGAACCGAACCGCTATACGCCCGAGGACCTGAAGCATGTGCGAGAATTCCTGGAGTCCGGTGGCACGCTGTGGCTGATGCGGGGAAACCAGGGGGTGTTCCGCGAGCCAGATGGTCAACACTTCCTTGCGGAGATCACCGGCAGCAGTCTGCGGCGGAAGGAGGGATTCCGAATTCTGAATCCGAAACACCGCTGGCTGTCGCATCTCGACAATCCGCAGGCGGCGACGTGGGTTTCCGCAGGGCACGCCCAGGCCATCCGTGCTTCGAAAGGCGAACTGCTCATCGGCAACGAAGCCGGCCTGACGACTCTTTATCGTGTACCTGTTGGCAAAGGGCAGTTGATCTACATCGGCTGGGACGTTTCCGCGTCCCTCCCGCACGGGCGGCAGCCCTCGACCGTTGCTCAGGAAACCAGGTACGAAGAGCAGATACGCCTGCTGCAGAACATCGTCGAAGATCTGTCACGACAGCCATGATCAGTCGACAGCGCCACTTCTGGAGTGCGACGATGCATCGTCGCTTTCAAATTCTCTATTGGCGGCGTAGCCGCTTTTTCTCTCTGGCTGGTGAGTACGGGATCGCCGACACATCGCTGAAAGCGCGTGCGCCGCTATGAAAATGGGAAAGCGGTGATGCATCACCGCAGTCCAAAGCGGGGCTGTCCAAGTAGGAACGGAAGTTATGAAGTGGGAATCGAAAGCCGCGTGGTTCTGTATGACGGTGATGGTCCTGTGCGCGAATGGAGCCGATGCGGAACTGCGTCTGCCAAATGATCCGCGCAATGGAGCATTGGATGCGGTTGAGATCCTCATCGTGCGTAAGCAGGCTGACGATTGGCGGGTGGTTGAAACGCTGCTGGGGAAGCGGGACGTCGACTCAGTTCTGAAGCTGACCGATCTGAAAGTCGATCGGAGTGATCGACTTGAACCAGAGCGTCCTGTGACGGCACGTACTCGAGTGCTGGTCCTGCTTGGCCCCGAACGAAACGACGAAGGCGATTTGCGCGTGTCGTTCCATAGTAGTTGTTTCGCGCGGGTCGAAGATCCGGCGGACATCACGAGCCTCAGACAAACTGCCCGCGATGTCCTGCAACTGCGTAGTGACTGGAATCGTGCTCGCGGGCAGAAGCAGCGCGAGCATCGAGTGGTGGCTTTGTGGCCTTTTTTGTGGAATGGCGGCATGGTCATCCCACGTCGCACAGCGGAAGAATTGAAGAAGCTGACTCCGGTCTCTGGTAACTACATCGTCGATCAGTTTGACGAGCTGAGTCACCGCCAGCGTATGACACTGCTCAGCGACGCGAACGAGTACGGCGGACAGAAACTCCACCAGCGTCTGAAGAAGTACTTGAAAACGTTACGAGCTGACTACGACGCCATGCTCGAACAGAGTGGCCCAGACGTCGCGACTGAGGACTGGAGCAATCTGCCACAATCCGTCCAGAATCTGCGCGGCGAACTGTATTACGGACTCCACGGACTGGCCGCGTTCCGCGATCAGGACGATTTGCCGTTCATTCGTGATATGGCATCGTGGGCATTGAAGCGTCGGTTGAAGCAGACCTGTGACGCCGCATTGTCTGGTTTCAAGTTCATGCCGGCGCGGGCCAATCTGCCTTTGATTGCGGGCATCTGGTCGGAATTCAGCGAGCGTCCCTACGAGGGCAACGACATCAATGCCTTCGACGTGACTCGCTCGCTTCGAGTGCACAAGTTCTCAGACACCGTTCCGATTTTGGCCAAACTGATCCGCCACAAAGACGCTGGAACCGAAGCCCACGCATTCCTCACCGAAATCGTC
>Ga0209089_10002680_pt1 | contig 15565 bp, 18 predicted proteins | sample ArcticOcean_MG_C_FD_187431 | JGI IMG/M metagenome (GOLD analysis project Ga0209089, IMG submission 187431) | Marine microbial communities from western Arctic Ocean - ArcticOcean_MG_CB2_150 (SPAdes) (version 2) | ecosystem: Environmental > Aquatic > Marine > Oceanic | place: Arctic Ocean: Canada... | reverse complement strand
TTCCGTTATTTTCTTTTAAAATTTTTCTTAATGCTCTTCCTTTTTTGTTGTTCCAATGGTCCATACAATTTCTTACGTGTCGTTTGAATGTTCTACTTGTAAGAGTTTTTCCATATTCGTCTTTCGGGATTGGGTCCCATAGTTTTAATCCAAACTGATCGTTATCTTCGTGTTGCAAGTTTCCTGGGCCTGGGTGGAAAGTGTCGTAACGAACTTGATAAACATCTGACTTAACCCAGTTTTTTACAATCTGTATCAAGGATCTTTTCTTACCGTCTTTAGGTGTTTGGTCTTTGTTATAAATACTAATCACAACTTCAATGGGCCAGGAGCCGCGCCATATTTGATACCAACTATTTTTGTTTGATGTTTTTCCATAAACTACTTTTAAACTTTTTAAAACTTTTTCAGGTTTCGCGGTTGTTGTATCAAGAAACTTAATTACCTCTTCCCATTTGTCTGTGCCCATTTAAACATAATACACGGATCCCGGGCCTTACTCAATTACTTTAGCAATTTTAGGAACCTCAACAAGAGTTGGTTTCTCCGTTGCAAAGAATTTAATTTTATTAGTTCCCTCAACAACAGTATTACTCATTAACTTCGCGTACTTTAAAAATGTTTTTTCCGTTACTCCTAGAGCTTCGGCACCCGCTTTTATATCCTTTGTTTGTTTATAAAAGTTAGTCGCAAATGTGTGTCGAGTAGCATAGATTTTCATAGATCTTTCAACACCAGACATCTTTAAAAGTTTATCCCACGTTTTATTACAACTAATCACGTGAAGAGATGTCCCTTTCTTTCCACTACCTAGATTTCTTCCATAGTCTTTTGACGGAAATATATATTTATTTCTTTCGTCACCGACAGGATAATAGAAAGCACTATCTGGGTTATTTAATCTATCAACAGATATAGTATTTAAAATATTAACTGCTTCATCACCTAATTTAAAACTAACTATTTTATTCTTTTTACTCGTTTTAGTTTTTTTAAGTTCGAGTCTTTTTACACCTGCGGTTTTATAATTATCCCAGATTAAAGATGTAGCTTCTGTTGTGGTACGTCGACCCGTTGTTAACATTAAAGCAACAGCCATACAGGAAACGGGATTCAATCTATTAGATCTATAATGACTAGCTAACAACCGACCAGATCTTTCATCAACCTTAACTGCATTACCCATAACTCTTTGCAATTCAGTTTCATTCAAGTAGTCTAAATATTCATTCTCCTCATACTTTTTTTTACTGTCCATTAAGAAAGGATTGTCATCGGCTTTAACAAAATCATTCCAAAATAATCTTAAATATTCAATCATTCTATTAGCAACAATCGGGGAACGGGCGCCTACGATACGATAAAATTCTTTAGCCATTTTAGGAGTTATCATCGATAGTTTTTTATATTGAATATCTTCCGCGCGTTCTAATCTTGTTAAAATATCTTTCTCGTAGGTATTTCTAAAGATCCAAGGACCAAAGATTGCTTTAACCATTTTTATAGTTGATGGTCTGTACTGATTAGCTACTGTCAATTCATCTGCATAGTAACTTTTAATTGCAGTACCTAATTGTAATTTTAAAACTTCTGATTTTACTTGTTCGCGGGGGTCCGTGCCGCTATAAATTTGGAGGGCTATTTGTTTTGATCTAGTGGTGGCCTGATTAATACCAACACTTGGATACTTGCCAAGACTTTTTCTGTAGGGATATATTTTTCCTTTTATTCTTTGTTGATAGTACCAACTCTTTACGCCGGACGGATGTACCCAGAGATATAGCCCGGGGAAATCCGCCGGGACAAAATATAAATCATCTAATCGTGGTAGGGATTTTACTGTTGCGTCTGTAAGTTTTCTTGCTTTTGATTTTTTTATTTCTTCTTTCATATTCCCTTTCATTTTAATTTAAGAAAGAAAAACATCAAGACTCTGGAACATACTGCGAACGCCGTCACCGTATAAAAACCGATGACTACAGGATGACTACAAAGAGTTCTACTTACGTGCTTTGTATGTGCTTCGTACACCAATGTTCCAACCATATTTTTTCTTTCTAATGATCGGATTATCTAGATAGGGCAGTGTTTTATGTGGTGCCCCCGCACGGAGTCGAACCGCGGACCTATTGATTACAAATCAATTGCTCTACCAGCTGAGCTACAAGGGCATGACTTATTTTGTAGAATAAATAGTTTATTTAATCAAGTAATTCAATACAAAATAAATCTCTACCTTGCTCGCATGCTTCGCATGCTCGCAATCAAAGTACACCAAAGTACCCTAATAGTGACTGATCTGTCGGTCTCCTATCGGCATGAAGATCCCGCATCTAGTGGGATCTTAAACATGTGTTTTCATCCATTAAAACTAATCAAAAAAATGGAGTGGAAAAAAAATGAAAACTACAAAGACAATAAAATTTACGCCAGCTAAACTAGCTAGCTTAAAACATCCTGAAGGTAAAAATCCTGATAAATGGTTTGATGCTGGATGCGAAGGACTTGCAATATTTGTACATCCAGAGCCCTCACTTAAAAAATCTTATTATGCACATTGGAGTACCTCTACCATTGGGGAGGATGGTAAGAAAAAAACATCAGGCAGATATAAATACTTAGGTAGGGTTGGAGGAGCTAAAAATCTTGAAGCTATTAAAGCACATGTTGTTGTAAATCTCCCAATATGGAAAGCTGGTAATATTACAACCAACTCAATCAAGACAGTTAGATCTCTTGCCAATGAATATAAGAGCGCTGGTGCAGCAACTGGATTTAGAATTAAATCTAAGGGTACAAAAATTAAGTATAAGAAAAAAACTGGTAAAGGTTATGTGGGTTTAATAAATCTATATGTTCTGGCCAGTACTGTTAAAGAATCTACTAAGCAGCTACTAACGGCTCCTTTTAAACAGGAAGATAATTCTTACTATAAAAAGCAGCTGGCTGACATACCATTAGAAAAACTTACAAAAAGAGACATTGAAATTTGGCACAATAGAATGGAATCTATACCAACTGCTGCTAATAGGGCACTTGCTGCGTTGTCCGTAATATTTGAATGGGATAGCAAGAGAGCTAATTCTTCCTACAAAGGTTTTAACCCTTGTTTAAGGATAGCTAAATATCAGGAGCAAAAAGATAAAAGATACATTGATTCAATTGAAAAAGTTATAGAAGTTTCAAAAAACTTAGAGGAACAACAGTGGAGAGATCCACATTTTAATACTTTCTATAGATTACAGTTGGAGTATGGGGAAAGATTAGCTGATAGTCATGGGATTGCCTGGAAAAAACCTGTTAGCCTAGTAGATCAGAAAAAATGTACTGGTTGGATTGATTGGAGAAAAAAGGAGATTCATTTAACAGATACAAAAAATAGAGAAGATGCAGACTGTGAATTGACAGATGAAATGTTGATGATGTTGCAGAAGCTGCAAAACATGATAACTGATGCCAACACAAAAGCATCATTTGCTGTGGGCTCTATGTGGGTATTTCCTAGACCAACAGATCCTACACAACACATTAATAATTCCAGTTACAGATGCAAGTTAAGGGATTTTAATTTCAAGATGGGATTTGCTACAAGGGAGCACATTAGAGGTACAGGAAAAAGAAAAGTTTATAAGTACAAAAACCTTCTAAGCCTCAAACACCTCAGAAAAACATTTGTGACTTATTATGGTAGAGAGAAGGGGCTGGAAGCTGCATCATTAAGAATGAGACATAGCAGTCTAATAGTTACTAAAGAGCATTATTTCAATGAAGATACAGTAGCTCTAAAAACTCGTAAGAGTATTTATAATGTCGGGGAGAATGTTGCGCCGTTAAAAAAGAAGGGTACAGCTGATGAATAATAAACCAAAATATAAGCAGTTTGAATGGCTGCTAATACACGATAAACTAAACAAAGAGTGGAAAAAAAGAGATGCAAAAAAAGAAAAAAATAAAAAAGCGAAAATCATCCAGTTCAAAATCATTAAGTAAATTTGATTTACAATTAGAAAAAGATGGTAAGGAGTTCTGGAAAAACTTTAACTCCAAAGCAGTTAAGGTAAATGTATATGATAAAGCCAGAGCTATTAAAACATGGGATCAATTACGACATATACTTGAGGCACATGCTCCTGCAGTCGCTTATCCAGCTGACGTAGCACAACTAATATTAGACCATGTAAGAGAAAACTGGAATCATTATAAGATTTTTAAAGATCCAGATTGTTACGGAGCAATAGTGCAGCTTGTTAAGTTTGCGGACAGAGTTACAAATAAAAAGGCTTACAAGAGCCAACATCTAAAAGTTTTCTGCAAATGGACTGGGTTTAGAAAACCTAAGACATTTGACACCTTCACAAATGATATGACAAAATTTAGAGCATTTTTAGGAACAAAAAGATTCTACAATGAGCGTTTGAAAGATTCTGCAGCTGATATTGCATATGAAAAAGAAATGCAAAAAAAGTTAGCAGATCCTGATTTTTGGAAATTTGGTAAAAAAATATAATCCTTAAACAAACAGGATTTAAAAAAAACTCAAAATAAAGTAAAAAGAATCTGCATTGAGTTTCCACTCTATGTGGGGCTGGTTTTGGTACCTGGGCTGCAGGGCTCATTAATCATGCATGACCAGCCTCTTAATCCCAAGCATTCAAGGATCTCACATAAGGCTACAATTAATTTAGAAGCACCACATGCAATTAACATTGTTTAATAAAAAAAGGAGCAAAGGTATGAAACCAAAGCTAGTAAGTAAAAATCTACTTTCAGATGAGGAGCTAAAAACTTTCATTAACAGAGATTGTAAGCTGCTAACATCTAAGAATCTTGCAGAAGTATTAGGTGTTTCAGATGGGGCATTAAGGAAACAAAGATCTAAAAACAGATCCCTATTCCCATTTAGCAAATTAGGAGGTCGGATTTTTTATCCAGCAGATCTAATTGTTAAAACACTGCATGAAAATGTGCAACAGGCGCAATTGAGGTAGATATGCAACCAGGAACGACGGGGCACACTGTATCTGTGGAAGATGCAGCGATTATAGCAGAAATTTTTAAATGTAACACAGAGAAAACTTTATTTTGGAATGGCTACAAACTAGATAAAAAAGGTAAACAACTAAAGAATCAATACTGGTTGCCGCAACCTATTAACTGGGTAGCACACATAAAAGGTACATCAAAACAAGGTGGTTGCCTAAATAGAAAAGGCAAAGCTAATTGCGCTGTAGTTGATGTAGATAAAAAAGTTGAGGCTAAAGAATTTTGCAGAGCAGCATATAAAATTGATAATAAAATTATACCTTTTAAATCTCCTAGTGGTAGATGGCATGCTTGGAAATTTTACCATGTGGATGAGGATGTAAAGTTAGTTATTAAAGATATTAAAAAAATAGAAGCAGCATTTACAAAACTTTATGGTGATGACGTTGATGTAGATAAAACACAACCAGTTAAAAGCGGGTTTACTGGAATCAATTTTCCATTCTGCACTGAGATGCAATATCCCTACTCTCCGCAAGGAAACAAATTAACATTTAAACAGTTTGTATTTAAATATAGATTTCAACACATTCCAATAATTGCAATTGCTGCAGGATTAGTTGAGCCTGGTAGGCACAAAACATTAATTCTAATAGCTGCATACTTATTCAAAAGAAATATGATGCAGCACCTAGATGAGGTTATAGCGGCATTAGATGCTTTTGATGATGATGAGTATATTGAAAGAATTAAGGTAAAAAAGATTCATGAAACATACGATGTTGGCCATAAAGCAATTCAAAAAAGATTAGCTGAAATAGTAAGGCATGAGCCAGTTACAGATTGGGATGAGGAAGAAAAAAAACATGATAATATTACAGAGCTTTTAAACAATACCACAAATGAAAAAAGAAATGCAGAAGTCATAGATTTTGAAGCAGATGCCACTACACCAGACAACACTACACCAGATGCTCCTATACCATCACCAGAACTAAAGCTGCCTGCTGCACAACCAGACACTACAGAACTAGAAATATTTGAACACACAGGTTTAGAAAAAATAACACCCCGACCATGGCTGATATACGGCTTGTTATTAGAGCGAGCTCTTACACTAGTAGTTGGGCAACCTGGTGTTGGTAAAACAATGCTGCTGCACATGCTTGCTTATGCACTAGCTACAGGTAATTTATTTTTTACAAAAGATGTAGTGGTAAGAGGTAATGTTTTAGGATTATTTGCAGAAGAAACTTCCAATGAATCAGATATTAGATGGGCTGCCTGTAAACAAACAATGGGCAAGAATGATGGTAGATTTAAATTATACAAAAGAGGTTTAGAACATGATCTCAAACTTGTTCAATTTACAAAAGAATCTGCTAGGGCAACTAAGCAATATCAACAACTAAGAAATACTATAAAAAGCCGAGATATTAAATATATTGTTTTAGACCCATTAATTAATTTTCAAACTGGGAGTTATGACGAAAATAATAACCAGAACATGGATGCTTACATCAAAAATTATTTAATTCCATTAGCTGTTGAAATGAATGGTGCAGTAATAGCAGGACATCATACAAACAAATTAAGTATGGTCTCAACACAAGATAATGAATTGTTGGTAGATAATCAGAATGCTTTAATGGCAGCTAGAGGTGCATCATCTTTGATAGGTGCAGCTAGATTTGTGCTGGCACTGCAGCCGATGACAAAGAAATTATGGGAGCAACATTTCAAAGAACACATAACAGATGGATCTAACTTCATTCATTACACAGGTTTGATCGAAGCTAAATCAAATTATAATCTAATAGCTGAGGATATTTCTTGGCTTAGAAAAGATTCAATTCCTGTACCAACAACTGATGGGCTTACTGAATCTACAGGAATATATTTCACAACAGATTTAAATAAAGTTACTAAAGCTAAAAATAAATTAAAAGCTGCACAGAATCTAAATTGGTGTAAAGCCCAGTTACCTGTAGTTCAAAAATTAATGGCTGCTGCGGCTGATGATACGATAACTCTAAATAGCGTTGTACTGGAGTTATTACCGATGGAGCCTGATTTTGCAGATCAAAATGTGAATGAAAATACCATTAAAACCAAGATCAGGAGAAAATTAGAAAATGGCTTTAGCGGCAAAGAGGAGACAAAAGATGGCTATGTAAGGTCAGGTATTGAATGTGCTGATGGTTATAATTACTGGCTGCATAGAGATCATGGCGCAACAGGTGCAGCCAAAGTATTTATCAAGCGAGCTATAGACTTTAAAAGGAAAAATAAAAAATGAGTTTCATAGTTTCAAATGGTTTCAATTTGCATGAAACAATAGATAGACTGCGGCTTCTACAGTGGTTTCATTTTAGGGTACCATGTACCTCTGAAACAACCTCGAAAAAGCGGGCAGGGGTTAGTTGTTCCAAAGTTTCAGTGGTTTCTTTATTAATACATTATGTAAATGAAACTGAAAAAGTTTTAGAGCGCTGCCTAAAAGCCTGTGTTCCTATAGTTGTTGCTGCACAAGATTATACAGCGCAGCCTGCAGGAGGCAGAATGCAGCCAGTATGAAGTACATAAAAAAACAACCCATACCAGTGAATCTACATCCTAGAACACATGAGCTACTGGTATCTTTACGAGACATCTGGTTTCCTGATGAAGAAGATCCAATGCCAGTAGAAGATTTTATTTACACTTTATGCTGCTCAGCTATTTACAGCAGGCAAAAGAGAAAATGAGCTCCACCATCAAAGATCTAAAAGCAATCATCAAGATACAGGAGCAAATCATTAAGGCTAATGCTGCATCTGCAGGGATCTATAAAGCTGAATTAAAAGTAACAGTAAAGCTTTATGGTAAAGCTATGGACAATTGGTTGTCCGCAATGGACATGGCTGCAGGACATGCACATGATAAAAAGAAAATCTGGGCTCAGAGGAATGATGCGGTAAGAAATTACAATGCAATTCATCAACTTGCATCATATGCAGCTGTTCCACCATTACAGCATTATGACTTACCAGAGAATATGCTGCTGGATCCATCTAAAGAATATGATTTTGGCGTTACATCTACAGTAATGGAATCTGGCAAAGTTAAAAATAAAATTACTGTATTTCCTAAATCCCCACCATCACAGGATCTTCAAAAGAAGAAAAAAAAGCGTAAAAAAACAATATGAAAAATTACACAGCATTAATAAAAGTTACCAGATTACATGAAATTGGTTTTGAGAGTTCTGATGCTGAGCAGGCTATAGAAGATGCAAAAACTATTATGGCAATTGAACGCTTTGATGACAATTCACATAATCATCAAGAAGAAAAAATTGTAGAAGTTACGGAAGATAAATTAAGCGATCATGGTGAGGCTAAAAAAGGCTGCTTTATAAATTACAAACATATATGGGAAAGAACTAATAGATAGTGAAAATAATAAATAACAGAGCCTACCCAGGCACACTTAAAGGAAGTTTACATACATTAAAACAGATGAGGGAATTTTTTAGAAGATCCCATAAAGTAAATAAGGAATATTGGATGGAACGAATACACGAATTTATAAAAGAAAAAAAGAAGTTCCAATCACTTTTCGGAAAGAAGAAAAAATGCCAGAAATAATTGAAAAAGTAAGAGAAGCAAAAGAGAATGAGTTCTTTTTTGATAAGCATACAAATATAGGTATGTCCGAGGAATTTAATAGGTTTGTAGAGTTTATAAACAACAACTCCAATATATGTATTGAAAGAGTTAATTATCAATCAATATCTCAAATAGAAACTGGTCGAAATCATATCAGCGGTGGAACTTTTAATTTTAAAATAATCTCTAAAAATGAAGAAGAGGAAATTAGCTTTTAAATGAAATTAGATCCTCGATATAAAGTTAATGCAGAGATTGTTTTGCAGATTTTAAATTTAAGAGATCAGGGCTGGAAGTTTCAAAATATTGCTGATGAATTTGGTCTCAATGTATCTACAGTTTATTATTGGGGCAATGCCAGTTACAGGCAGAAGCAAAGAGACAAGAATAGAAAAAGAATAGCTGCTACAGGATCAGACCTAGCTAAGGCTAGAAAATACGCAAAAGTTAGATACTACAAAAAAAGTAAAGATGACCATTTAAGAGACCGAATAAGAAGGTCTGTAAATGAAAATAATTATAGGGTTTGTGGAAAAAAACGCAGCTATTGGAAGCTCAACTTTCCCGATTATTTTGAAGCTATACCAAATGGAAAACTAGACAGATTAATTTAATGATAGATCATAATGATGACTGGAGAGTAAATCTAAGAACGTTGGCGGATAGATTGCGAGAACAGCAAAAAAATACTAAGGGAGATCCACATAAAGGAGATAGCTTAGAAAACTTTAGAGGAAAAAAAGGATTCAATGATACTGGTATTCCTTTGTCACCTAAAGCTGCGAAGAAGCAGCAGCACAATAGGTCAAGCTACAGATACCCAACGCACCTACAAAGAATTAATGATCGCAGAAAAAAAGATGCTATGGACAGACATGGTATTACAGATCCGACAGATCCATATAATTTAAATAAAAAAAAAGCATCACTGCAGCCGGCAGAGCGAAGAAATTACAGTAGTACATGGGGCGTGCCTATGGCGCCCACACCTAGAGAAAAATTATATGTTTATTATGATGCACCTAGCACTACACCCCCAGAAAAAATAACTTATATAGTACCCTATGAACCTGAACCGGCTCCTGCATATAAAGCAAAAGTTATTACGACTAATGGTAAAATAAAATTTAAAAATAAATTAGAAGAAGCTATCTACAATCATCCTAATTATTCAAAACAGAAATTTTAAAAATTTTCCTGCGAAATCAACCTTTATACTTGCAACATCCTTCATAAACTAGTTAAATTATTTTTTATATAATTTAAGAGGGGTCTTAATGGAGGAAAATTTTAATAAACATCTAGGTAATAAGTTAAAACTAAGAAGATTATCTCTAGGTTTAACTCAAACAAAAGTCGCAAAAGCTATAAACGTAACATTTCAACAAATTCAGAAATACGAAAATGGAACAAATGGAGTTAGTTCTATAAGATTGCTTCAACTATCTAATTATTTGAAAGTTCCAATAAATTATTTTTTTGAGGACTACTCTGAATATCTGATTAACATTGAAAAATCTAAAGAAGGTCATATGAATGTTAATTATAATTTTTTAACAAAAATATTTTCAGAATTAACACCTGAACAAAAAATCAAGTTTAGTAAAAATTTACAAGAAAAAACTTTTATCAATAACCGTTCTGGGTTTGTTGGTTTGTAGCAATGCTAATGCAAACCTTCTTGAGTTTGAAAAGTGAGCTTTGATTAATGCGTAAAAAATCATCCAAATTAAAAAATATTCAATTAAATCCTTCGAATAAAGCATCTCTTCTTATAGTTAAAAAGAAAAAAAGTAATGGAGTTTGGTATTTGGCTCTCGTAGCATTTTTTATAACTATATTTGTTATTGGCTATTTCAGTTAATTTAATGAAAAAACTTTTAGGGATCGTGGTTTTGAGTTTGTTGTTTTATTTTAGCTCGGATAGTGTAAACTCTTTCCAAACACAACAATATTATAGTTAGTAAAACCCATCTCACCAATACATCTAATAAGGGCGCAGTGAGATGAGTTTTTTTATTGAGGTCAATGGCTATACTATCTCTTTCAATAATTATTACATAAATTATATATAATGTATATGTATATTAAATATAAACTTTTTTGATTTGTTAAACTGATTATGATATAATCACGACGTGTAATAAATGACGGAAGACAATTGGAGTAGGATTTCCAATGGCCGAAGGGTTTAAGTTCAAGGATACCCCATCTGTTTAGACAGTTGCCTTGTTCGAATATCTCAGGCAAAAGAACCGTACATAATAACTCTGGAAAGAAGGCTTGACCTCACCGAAGGAGTAAATCTCTCAGGTAACAAGACAGAGTGGGTTGACTAGGAGTTATTATGGAGACACAAAAAACAGCTTTATATAATTATCATGAAAGTCTAGGTGCAAAGTTTATGCCTTTTGCGGGTTATGAGATGCCGGTTCAATACCCTTACGGTATAATTGAAGAACATAAAATTACTAGAAGTAATGCAGGCTTATTTGATGTTTCACACATGGGTCAATTGTTAATTGAAGGAAATGAAGATTTGGCTATAGAATTAGAAAAAATTATTCCTACAGATTTAAAAACAATTAAGCTTAACCAATCAAAGTATTCTTTTCTTACTAATGAAGATGGAGGAATTTATGATGATTTAATTGTAACTAAAGTTAAAAAAGGTTTTAGTATTATTCTTAACGCAGCATGTAAAAATAATGATTTTAAAATTATTAAAACAGCACTTGGAAATAAATTTATGATTACCTTGCACAAAAATTTATCTTTGATTGCTTTACAAGGACCTAAATCATCAGAAATATTAGAAAAAAATATTAATGGAGTTTTATCTCTTAAATTTATGAATGGAAATAAATTTACTTACAAAGATGAAGATATTTATATAACAAGATCTGGGTATACAGGAGAAGATGGCTTTGAAATTTCTATACCAAATAATCTTGTTGAAGATTTTGCTAAAAAATTAATAACCCATGGGGCCAAACCGATTGGTTTGGGGGCTAGGGATACTTTAAGATTGGAAGCTGGACTATGTCTTTATGGACATGACATAAATGAATCCACAACCCCAATAGAAGCAAACCTCAAATGGGCAATTTCTAAAAGAAGAAGAAAAGAAGGTGGATTTGTTGGTTATAGTAAAATTAAATCAGATATGAACGGTCAACTAACTCGATTAAGAGTTGGTGTTAAACCTGAAGGAAAGATTATAGCAAGAGAAGGAGTTAGGATTTTTTCTAAAGATGGTCAAGAAATTGGATCAATTACAAGCGGCACATTCGGTCCAAGTGTTAACAGCTCTATAGCTATGGGTTATGTAAAATATGATTTTTCAAAACCCGGTACTAAAGTCATTTTGGAGGTTAGAGAAAAAAAATATGATGCTAAAATATCCGAACTTCCATTTTATAAAAAAAATTATGCGAGGTAAAAAATGAGTAATAAAAAGTTTTCAAAACAACATGAGTGGGTTTCCGTAGAAGGAGATGTAGCAACGATTGGTATTACAAAACATGCTGTGGAAATGTTGGGTGATATAGTGTTTGTGGAATTGCCTGAAAAAGGGAAAAATGTTGAAAAGGAAGGTCAAGCCGGAGTTGTTGAATCCACAAAAGCTGCGAGCGATGTTTATACACCTATTTCTGGTGAAGTTGTTGAAAACAATCAATCAATTGTTGACGATCCTTCAAAAATTAATTCTGATCCAGAAAATGAAGGATGGTTTTTTAAATTAAAAATTAAAAATAAGTCTGAGATAGATACTCTAATGAATGAAGAAGAATACAATAAATTTGCAAAAGAAAGTAACAATTAAATGCTTCAAAGTGCACAAAAAGATTTTATTAAAAGACATATTGGTCCTTCAGAAACTGAACAAGGAAATATGCTAAAAGAACTAGGTTTCAAAAATTTAGATGATTTAATGTCTAAAACTGTTCCTGAAAAAATCTTGTTAAAAGAAGATTTAAGTATTGGTGATCCAAATTCAGAATATAAAGCACTTAGAAAATTGAAAGATATTTCAAAAAAAAACAAAGTTTATTCAAGTTTTATTGGAATGGGATATTATGGAACTTATACTCCTTATGTAATACTTAGGAATATCTTAGAAAATCCGGGTTGGTATACATCGTATACTCCTTATCAACCAGAAGTCGCTCAAGGAAGACTTGAAATGTTGATGAATTTTCAACAAATGATAATTGACTTTACAGGCATGGATATAGCCAATGCATCTCTTTTAGATGAAGGTACTGCAGCAGCAGAAGCTATCGCCTTAAGTTATAGAATAAGTAAAAAAGATACAAAAAAAGTTTTTGTATCTAAAGACTGCCATCCACAAACGATCGATGTAATTAAAACTAGAGCAGAACCTTTAGGTTTAGATATAATTGTAGGAGATGAAAAGAAAGATATTGATAGTGATATAATTTGTGGAATAATTCAATATCCAGGAACATTAGGCGATATAAAAGATCCAAGTGAAGCTATAAGCAAGATTCATAAAAATAATGGAAAAGTAGTGTTAGTTTGTGATTTGTTAGCATTAGCAAAATTAAAAACACCTGCTGAATTGGGAGCAGACATTGCCGTTGGTAGTTCACAACGTTTTGGAATTCCGATGGGTTACGGCGGACCTCATGCTGCTTTTTTTGCAACAAAAGATGAGTATAAAAGATCAATACCAGGAAGAATTGTTGGTGTTTCAATTGACAGGCATGGCAATAAAGCTTTTAGATTAGCTCTTCAAACTAGGGAGCAACACATAAGAAGGGACAGAGCCACAAGTAATATTTGTACAGCTCAAGCTTTGCTAGCAATAGTTTCTGCGGCTTTCGCCATTTATCATGGACCTAAAGGAATTAAAAAGATAGCCGAAAGTGTTTCACAGTTGACAAAAAATTTTGCAGATAAGTTAAAACAATCAGGTTACGAACTTTATTCAGATCATTTTTTTGATACTGTTGCCATAAAAACATTTGATAAAACTGACAAAATTTACAAAAATGCTCTAGATCAACATGTAAATATTAGAAAAGTAAACTCAGAAATGCTTGCCGTTTCTTTTGATGAAAAAAAGAATGTTTATAGAGCCAACCAGTTACTAAAAATTTTTAATTGTGCCGAAACAATTAAAGAAACAATGAATGAGAGTTTATCTAATTTACCAAAAAAATTATTAAGAACTTCAACCTATTTAGATCATCCAGTTTTTAATAGTTATCATTCTGAAACTGAAATGCTTAGGTATTTAAAAAAATTAGAAGATTCAGATATTGCTTTGAATAGATCAATGATTGCGCTTGGTTCATGTACAATGAAACTAAATTCAGCTTCTGAAATGACTCCAGTTACATGGAGAGAATTTTCACAACCACATCCATTTACTCCAGTTGAACAAATGGATGGGTATAGAATTTTATTTACAGATTTAAAAAATTGGTTGAGATCAATAACAGGATTCTCTGGTGTTTCTCTTCAACCAAATGCAGGAGCCCAAGGTGAGTTTGCAGGTCTTATGGTTATTAGAAAATTTCATGAAAAAAACGAAGAAACAAATAGGAATGTGTGTCTGATACCAAATTCTGCACATGGAACAAATCCAGCAAGCGCTCAAATGGTTGGAATGAAAATTGTAGTAATTGATTGTGACAAACATGGAAATATTGATTTTAAAGATCTTAAAAAGAAGGTTGAAGAAAATTCAGAAAACCTTGGAACTTTGATGGTTACTTATCCATCAACACATGGAGTTTTTGAAGAAAAAATTACAGATATTTGTGATTTAATTCATAAACATGGTGGTCAAGTTTATATGGATGGAGCAAATTTAAATGCACTTGTTGGTATTGCTAAACCAGGAAAATTTGGTCCTGATATTTGTCATATTAACTTACATAAAACATTTTGTGTTCCCCATGGTGGTGGAGGACCTGGAATGGGACCAATAGCTTGTAAAAAACATTTAGAAATATTTTTACCCAAACATGAAATAATAAAAGATTGTGGACCAGTAACAGGTATAGGAGCGGTATCAGCCGCACCATGGGGTAGTGCTAGCATTTTATCTATTTCATGGATGTATATTAAAATGATGGGGTCAGAAGGATTAAAAAAAGCTTCACAAGTTGCAATTTTAAATGCGAACTATATTGCTCATAAGTTAAAAGATTATTTCCCAATTTTATATAAGGGTAATAAAGGAAATGTTGCCCATGAGTGTATTATTGATATTAGAAAATTAAAAAAAGAAACAGGAATAACTGAGGAAGATATTGCAAAAAGATTAATTGATTTTGGTTTTCATGCACCAACAATGTCATGGCCAGTTGTAGGAACTATGATGATTGAACCTACAGAAAGTGAAAATTTATCAGAAATAAATAGATTTTGCGCAACACTAAAAAAAATCAAAGAAGAAATTGATAAAATTCAATCAGGCGAATTTGATAAAATTGACAATCCAATTAAAAATGCTCCACATACTCATGTTGAATTAGCCTCAAATAAATGGAATCATAAATACGAAAGGGAAGAAGCTGCATATCCATCAGAATTTTTAAAAACATTTAAATATTGGCCTCCAGTTGCTAGAGTAGATAATGTATATGGAGATAAAAATTTATTTTGTTCATGTCCATCAATGGATGAGTATAAAAATACTGCAGCGTAATATTAAATGAAAAAAACTTTTAGGGATCATGGTTCTGGGTTTGTGGTTATATCGATCATTGGGGCAAGCTTAAATGTCTTCTAAAAAAGCAATGAAAAAAATACAAAAGCTAGTTTTTCAAGGACATAAAAACAACATTAGAAACAATAAATTTAGGCCCAAAACAAATAAAATTTTTAATAAACATAAAAAATGAAAAAGTATAATGAATTATAAAAAAAAATATGAATGAATCAGTTTTAATTAT
>Ga0209089_10002665_pt1 | contig 15641 bp, 15 predicted proteins | sample ArcticOcean_MG_C_FD_187431 | JGI IMG/M metagenome (GOLD analysis project Ga0209089, IMG submission 187431) | Marine microbial communities from western Arctic Ocean - ArcticOcean_MG_CB2_150 (SPAdes) (version 2) | ecosystem: Environmental > Aquatic > Marine > Oceanic | place: Arctic Ocean: Canada... | reverse complement strand
CGGTCGGGATATCCTGACTCGCATTATTTATGGAGCCCGAACAGCGCTATTTGTCGGTTTTACCGCCGCCTTCATTGGGGCCACTGCCGGACTCATCCTGGGGGTTGCCAGCGCTTATTTTGGCGGACTGTTCGATCTAATCGTCCAACGCATTGTGGATATCATCATGGCGTTTCCACTGATCATACTGGCACTGGCCATTGTCTCCATACGGGGCGCCGGCACAGTAAACGTCATTATCGCGATCACCATTCCGTTCATCCCTCAATGTGCTCGAGTGGTACGATCGAGTGCGCTGGCCATTCGAGAAATACCTTACGTCGATGCCGCACGAGCGCTCGGATTCAGCCATACGCGCATCATCATGCGACACATGGTACCCAACGTCATGGCCCCCTACCTCATTATGCTGACCACCTTTGTCGGGCAAGCCATTCTGCTTGAAGCATCACTTTCCTATCTGGGCATGGGTGTACAAGAACCCACCCCAGCCTGGGGCCTGATGTTGCAAGGTGGCGCTGAGGAGTATGCCGAGAGTGCGCCGTGGGTTCCGATCTTCCCCGGGCTGGCTATTACCATCGCGGTCTTTGGATTCAACCTTTTTGGTGATGGATTACGCGATGTGCTGGACCCACGCCTGCGTTCACGCTAACGCCATCAAGCGTACTGCCGTTTGAAACTCGCTATTCTGGATGACTACCAGCGAGTTGCGCTGTCAACAACCCACTGGTCTGTACTCGAAGATCGTCTGACGATTACTGCGTTTGATCAACATCTTGGCGACCTTGATGCGGTGGCCGAGGCGTTGCTTGATTTCGACGTCATCGTGGTCATGCGCGAACGCACCCCTTTCCCGAGCGCGCTATTGAAGCGACTGCCCAAACTCAAGCTGTTGGTCACCACCGGCATGCGAAATCTTGCGATTGATATGGTTGCCGCACGTCAACAAGGGATCGATGTCTGCGGCACACAGATGCTCGGCTATCCAGCCGCAGAACACACGTGGGCGCTGATTCTTGCGTTGGTTAAACAGATACCACTCGAGAATGAATCCATGCACCAAGGGGGCTGGCAGGCAGGCTTCTCCAGCGGTCTTCGAAATAACACCTTGGGGATTCTCGGGCTTGGAAAACTCGGCGCACAGGTCGCACAAGTGGCGCTGGCATTTGGGATGCGCGTTCAGGCCTGGAGCGAGAACCTCACCCCCGAACGCTGCGAAGAATGCGGAGTCACCTGGGTTGAGCGCAACACACTGTTATCCACATCGGACATCGTCAGTATTCACCTTGTTTTGAGTGAGCGCACCCGCGGCTTGATCGGCCCAAAGGAACTGGCATTGATGAAACCCTCCGCGTATCTAGTTAACACGTCACGCGGCCCGATCGTCGCGGAAGACGCGCTGGTGGAAGCACTTCAACGTGGCACCATCGCTGGCGCGGGCCTCGACGTCTACGCAGTCGAACCCCTGCCAGCCAACCACCCGTTGCGCGCAGCGCGCAGCGCCGTACTGACCGGTCACACCGGCTACGTGATGCGGGAAAACTACGCGCAAGGATACGGGCAGGCGGTAGAAAACATCCTTGCCTGGTTGAGCGGAACTCCAAAACGACTTTTAAACTGACCGCTGATACAGCCCCGATTACCCATCTGCCGTGACGCCCTCGCTGTCGGCATAACGATCAAGAAAGGCCTGCACTGCATCGCGTGCGGGGGCAGCCGATACGCCCGCTTCCACCGCACGCCGGTAGATAATCGTCAACGTAGCCGCGCTGAGAACAACCTGGTCGTGCCGACGTCTTGCTTCCCGGTGCCGACTCTTAAGGCGCATTGCAACCTCTCGGCGGTGAGCGGCAGTTTGGAGAGGACTATCGAACTCTGCCAGGTAAGTACGTAACACATTGGCGATGGTCGTCAAGTGTCGATCGGTATAAGCCGCGCTATCGCGGCGAATGATTTCCCGCGCATCGCGATTCAGTTGTTGTATGGCGCGCCCTCGCCACCACTCACGTATCTGATAAAACATGCTGCTGTATAGTTTCCAACCGTTAGGTCAGCCCAATCATGATGTGGTTCTTGAACGCAGCACGCTGGCTCAGATTGTCGTACCAACGTGCCAGATGCGGTAACTCAGCGCGTTCCATATCGAGCGTAAACCAGCGGTAGGCCATGATGCCTATCGGAATGTCTCCCATGGAGAACTGCTCACCGGCGATATAGGCGGACTCACTTAAACGATTATCTAGCATCGTCATAAAAAACTCATACCGATCGCGGCCCGCGCTAATCGCCTCCTGATCGCGCTCTGCGACGGGCGTGCGAACCAGGCCCCAGAAAACGGGCACCATCGCCGGTCCTACCGCTGTCTGTTGCCAATCCATCCACTGCTCGGCAATCGCACGCTCAGCAGGGCTCTGGGGCGACAACACATTCGGGCGATGCTTATCACTGAGGTAACGGACGATCGTATTCGACTCCCACAACACGAAATCATCATCGACAATGGTGGGAATCACGCCATTGGGGTTCATCGCCAAATATTCCGGCTCTTGATTTCCACCGAACGGCCCCCCAATGTCTTCACGCTCGTATGCCAGCCCCATTTCTTCGCAGGCCCAAATCACTTTTTGCACGTTCGACGAATTATTGCGCCCTAGAATTTTCAACATATTGTTGTTCCTTTCATAAAATGCCAATCACGTTAATGACCGTGTGTCAGTGAAAATAACCGATCCTGCTTGATTAATCACTTCCAGAAAAAGTCATCCCCAGTGCGACAAGATTCTTGCATTCCAGCACTTCGGCCACCGAGACATCTGTTTTGAGGGATCCGCCGACCGCTCGCTAATGAAATAGCGGGACATAGGCACCGGGACGAATGTGTTGGGACCAACCGATGGGTCGAAAGAACTCATGCCGCACGCTGCGTCGAAGGCAACATCCATACCAAGACGTTGGCGATCAACATCGTCAGTGCCAAAAGATAAAACACATTGATTAACCCGTAGTGGTCTGCCACCAGACCGCCAAGTGGTGGAACGATGGCGGTCAGCAGCGCCTGGGTGCCGAACAAAACACTGGTTGCACTGCCGGCAACATCCGGAGGCGCAAGATCCATCAGCCAACTGTGGATCACCGGGCGCACCGCAAAAAGGGCAAAACCAAGCACGGCCACTGCACTAACGAGAACCAATTCATTCGGCACCACGGTGATCAACACAATGACCACGGTGGATAGTGCAAGACCTGCCAGTACAACCGGTCGCCGACCAATGCGGTCCGACCAGGCGCCAGCAATCGGCGCTGCCACCAGCCCTCCCAACTGGAGCGCCATCATCACAACACCCATCCACAGCGGCCCCAGATCAAGCTCGTGTACCAGATAGAGCGGCAGGAAAACGTAGAGACCATTCTGACCAATGCTACGAAACCCAGCCATCAGCGCCAAGCCCAGTATCGCCCGGTCGCGCACCATGCGCTTCACACTGGACAGGTACTCCGATAACGGCATTGACCGACCGCTACCCAAACGATCGACACGATCTCGTGGCAACAATACCCAAAGGAGGATTGCGGTGACGACGAATACGGGCAGTGCGGCCAACGACGCCGTCTGCTGCCAGGTGAGTACAACCAGCAGCGTACCGGCGACCAGCGGTGCCACTGTGTCCCCGAGATTGGCGCACAGCGCATGCACAGCCAGTGCGTAACCCCGATTATTCGGATACATCGATGACAGGTAGGCAATCGCCGGAGGATGCCATAGGTTGTTTGACGCGCCGATGAGTGCCACGAGTACCGCAATCGAAAGATAGTTAACGGACCATCGATAGGCCAGCAACGCCACGGCACCAATGATCAGCGAGGCGATCTGAAACACGATTCGACGTCCCGATAGATCCACCAACAGACCACTACCGAAATTGGCAACCAAAGCGCTCAGGTGAAACACCGCGACTAACAAGCCCATGTCCGCGTACGATAACCCCAGGTCGCGACCCATAAACGGCAACAACAAGTAGAAAAATGCAGCGATCCAGTGCGTTGCCCCATGGCCTAAACCGACCAACAGCGCGGGTCCTTGTAACGACAGTGGAACTCCCGTCCAACGTCCTATGGCCTGCAACAATGAAATGTCCTATCTGTGAGACTTAACCACCAACGGAGCACCATAATCGAGCCCCATGATCACCACAAGCACTAACACCGGTTACGTCTCGATGCGCAGAAGACACACAATGGTGCACAATCACCCTGTAACGATTGTTAACCTGACCTTCAGCATCGACCAGGATCAATCAGAAACCCCTGTCAGTTCACGGTATTAACATGAACACCACTGCACTTCCCCTTTCCCGATTTACGGTTCTTGACCTAACCCGAGTTCGAGCAGGGCCTACGGCCGTTCGGCAACTGGCTGACTGGGGTGCCAATGTGATTAAGATCGAATCACCCGCCCATATAGACTCCGAGCGCGGCATGGGCGGTGCGCGTCACGGACCAGACTTTCAAAACCTTCACCGCAACAAGCGCAGCATGACCCTTAACCTCAAGGATCCCGAAGGTCACGCGGTCTTCATGCGCATGGTGGATGACGCAGACGTTGTGGTCGAGAATTATCGACCTGATGTAAAAAATCGACTCGGCATCAATTACGCTGCATTGTCGGCACGCAATCCGAAAATTGTTCTTGGAAGCGTATCCGGCTTCGGACAGGACGGTCCCTACGTTGATCGACCCGGCTTTGATCAGATCGCGCAGGGTATGGGGGGGCTAATGTCCATCACCGGCCTACCGGGGCAGGGTCCAGTCCGCGTCGGTGTACCGATTGCGGATCTGTCGGCGGGACTGTATGCCGCTATCGGCATTCTCATTGCATTACTGCAACGCGAAGAAACCGGGCTCGGCCAATGGGTTGGTTCCTCGCTCATTGAGGCTCAGATTGCAATGCTCGATTTTCAAGCGGCCCGTTGGTTGATGAAGGGTGAAGTGCCACCACAAGCGGGCAATTACCATCCCACCAGCACTCCGACCGGAGTCTTTCCTACCGCCGATGGCCACATCAATGTGGCGAGCGCGGGTGCTGCCATGTGGGATCGCTTGTGCACGGAACTGCAGGCTGAAGACTTGCGAGAGCATCCCGATTACTCCAGTGAGGCCGGCCGCTCGCAACATCGTGAGGCGCTGCACGAAGCACTAAATCAGTATTTCTCCACCCGCACGAGTAATGAATGGATCGAAGCCCTCAACAACGCCGGTGTTCCCTGCGGCCCGATTAACCAGATCGACCAAGTGTTTGCCGATGAGCAGGTAAAACATCTGGGCATGGCAAAAGCCATATCGCATCCGATCCTGGGCGATACACACGTAGTGAATAACGCGGTGAAGATGAGTTCTGTATCAGAAATGGAATATCACCCAACGCCAGAGCGAGGGGAGCACACTACGCAAATCTTAAAAGAATTCGGTTACACCGACCAAGAAATTCAGACACTCGTCAACAACAAGGTTACCTAATCTTTAAAAAATTTAGGCCCAGCCTAGCGACCCCGAAACACGGGTTTTCTTTTTTCCATAAAAGCCTTGCGACCTTCCTGGTAGTCTTCACTGGCAAAGCAGGCCGCGATTAATCGCTCTACCTGCGCAATGTCCCTCGCTGCGGGATCTTTGAGTGTCTGATTCACGGTCTCTTTGACTGAACGCACAGTCAAAGGGGCGTTGGCCGCAATCCGCGCCGCGTAATCACTGACAAACGCCTGCAGCTCCGACTGGGGCATCACCCGGTTCACTAATCCCATCTGCCGCGCCTCGGTGGCATCGAACAGCCGCCCCGTATATAGGATCTCGCGAGTAAACGTCGGGCCAATCAACTGCACCAGTGCGTGTACATCTTCCCAACGGTAGGCTAGCCCGAGTTTCGCCGCCGGAATTCCGAAACGACTGTCGTCAGAGGCAATACGCATATCGAAGTGGGTTGCAAGACTCAGCCCCCCACCGACGCAGAAACCCTGAACCATCGCGATGGTTGGTTTACCAAGCCGATCCACGGCTTCAAGCGCCTTTCTAACCGTCGCGTTGTAATCGTCCGTTGCTGCTTTGTCTGCGCGTTTCTCAGCAAACTGTGAAATATCGGCTCCCGCTGAGAACGCTTTGTCACCTGCGCCGCTGATCACCACCACGCGGACGGAATCATCGCTAGCGTAGTCATCAGCCGTCACCGCAATGCCTTGCCACATGTCATAGGCGATCGCGTTGCGCTTCTCAGGCTGATTGAGAATGATGTGGCCAACGCCGTCGGCCTTTGAGGTGATCAGTTTGCTGGTGACAGCTTTCATCGGGGCATCCTTCAAGTCAAACATCTGAGGTTCATAGTGCGGCCAATCGACGGGACTTTCTCAAGTTCCCGATTGAAACGCAAAAGCTAATTATATCAGCGCTAGGCAACACGCTTTGCCGTGAGTGATGCGTACTCACACACGATGAGCCTATGCGTGGCTTTCCCGCCTGCCAAAGCATCGCATATGCATATTGATCTGATCAATGCCATGGCGCTAGTTGCTCAGTGCGTCGATCTTGAATTAGCCGCTGGAGTCCAGATCGCTGGTCAGCAACGGACCGAACCTAAGATCGCGCTGCACGCGTTTAATTTAGACATAACGCTTGCCTAATCAGGCAAACGACACTTGCAGTGAATTCATTGGGCCGATAGCACACCTGCCGCCTTCGCTTCAGCAACCAGATAATCTCTGCCACGGATCATGTCATCCAGCGTTCCAAACCCATTGGTGTAGTGGCCTGTATACCCCAAACCTTCCAAACGCAAAAACAAGGCCCGAAAATCGATACTGCCTTGCCCGGGAAACATGTGATGTTCTTTATCTCCTAAATTATCGGCGACACGAACCTCGCGCATGCGTTCGATTCCAAAAGCATCGATAAATCCGTCAATCCCCTCTGGCACCAATGTCGCGTGGTTAATCGTAAAGGTCCAATGCAAATTGGGCGACTTCAGACGGTCGAAGTAGAACGCACACTCATCCGGCGTGTACCCCAAATAATTGACTTCGGCATCTGCTGGTTCACGGTTCATGTTTTCCAACAACAAATGCACACCTTTGTCCTCAGCATAAACACAGGCCCGTTGAAGACGTTCAAGGCTCGCTTGTTTCCGTTGCTCATAGTCCGCGGTGAAATGGAATCCGGCATGAACGACGATCCATTCGGCATCAAGCCGAGTCGCCATGTCAATGTAGGCCCGTAGATACTCGTCTGCGGCTTGCCGAAAGAAATGGCTGTACTCAGCCATGTTCACCCCAGAAAGGGTATGCAGCCCGAGATGAATGTCATGATCTTGGCACATCCCCTTCACCGTTTCGCAACGCGCTTCGTCAAAGTGCTCTATGGCATTGGCACCACTATCAAGCTGAATATCGATATAGAAGACTTCATTAACGGCGGCCCATGCCAAAGCGTCTTCCAACTTGGCTCTTCGGCCGACATCAACACCAATACGCTTTTTCAGATTGGATTGCATAGTCACACTTCTGTCAGTACCCACTTCGTTGGCAGGGCGCGATCTCGCCGTCAATGTGGCGGGCAGTGCCGTCTCTTTAGTCCAACCTCAGCCTAAACCTATCAAATTACCCCTACAGTAGTATGGTACGCTAGCCTCGCAGTTTGTCTTCTGAATTACTTTAATTACCAATGAACATTATGAGAGGAACTATCATGCATACCATTCAGGCGCGAAACCGTTTCGCGATTATAACTGCCCTTACCGCCGGTCTTGGTTTGCTGGCACTGACCAGTGTTGCCAGCAAAGCGGACGGTAAGCCCGCCATCGAAGTGATCACTCACGCAGGAGCCGGTGGGGGTACTGACGTTAACTCGCGAATGATGATGCTACGCGGTCGCCGAACACTTAAACAAGACATGGTCGTAGTAAACAAACGTGGCGGTGGTGGTGCTGCGGCAATGAACTATTTTATGTCTCGGCCAGCCGATGGCAACACAATAATGACCTTCACGGTGGGTCACGCGATCACCATGGCTAAGGGAAAAACCAAGCTCAAAGTCGAGGACATGGCTCCGATTGCGCGCGGCACCAATGATCCGCAAATCTTGATGGTCAGCTGCAAGGCCAGCCCCTACAAGACACCCGAGGACTTTGTCGCGGGCATGAAGAAGGGCGATAAACTGAAGTTCGGCGGTACCCAGACCGGAACCATCGATCACATTACAGTGTACTTATGGGCAAAACGCCTTGGCGTGTCGATGCCGACTTACATTCCCTTCAAAGGTGGCGGGGAACTGGCGACGCAATTGGTTGCCGGTACCGTCGACGTTGGAACGCTGAACCTGTCTGAGGCTGCGGCCCCAGTCGAGGCCGGTGACATCTGTCCGCTCGTGATTCTCGCTCATGCTGGCATGGCGCCGATTCCCAAAGCAAAGACTGCAAAGTCGATGGGTATCGACCTGGTGCTCTCGACCACTCGCGGCTTCGTCACCCATGCTGGCGTCGACTCGGCGCGACGCGCCCAGCTGGAAAAGGGCATGGCCAAGGCGATGAAGCACTCAATGTATCAGGCTTATCTGAAGAACTCTGGCCTCGACACAACTTCGCCACAGCCCTCTGGCCCATGGGGCAAGCAGATCCGGTCCATGGTCGGAGAATTTGGCCCGGCACTCGAGGAAATGGGGCTTAAGTAGACCTCGTTGAAACGTTAGGCAGACGGTGCTTCCTTCGGGGAGCACCGTTGTGCACTTGTCATGCATTTTCTAGTCATTCCAGGCATCATTGCGGCCTTTTCCGTCGCCGTGATTTTGGCCTCGCTTCAACTCGAACTGTCACCCGCGATGATTGTGGGTGACAGCCTGCAACCGCGCGTCTTTCCGATCCTCCTAATGGTGATTAACTTGGTACTGGCCGCTTGTCTCGCTTTTCAGTACTGGACCAAATCACCCAAGAAGATCCATTGGGGAGGTCTCCAGACTTGGGGCTCAATCGCACTTTGGATCATTTTTTACCCCATCACGGTTTATATCGACATGCTGATAGCGATCGCGGTGATCATGTTCGCCATGTGCCTCTTGTGGGGTGAACGACGGATTCATGTCGCCGGTGCATTGGCGCTGGCCACACCGACCGTCATCTTTTTTCTCTTTGATAAAGCGCTTAGGGTTCGCTTTCCGCGCGGCCTATTGACTAACTGGTATTACGGCTAAGGGGTGATTCTGTGATCGACGCGCTACAAGCGATGGGATCGGTACTTTTCGACCCCTATCTCATCGTTTTGATTTTCATCACCACCGTTCTGGGTGTGGTGATCGGCGTGCTCCCTGGTCTCGGCGCGACGACCGGCGCCGCCCTACTCTTACCATTTACGCTAACCATGCAACCGGTACACGCGATCGCCGTACTGGCGACGATTTACGTGTCGGCCACCTTCGCCGGTTCCATCACCGCCATATTGATCAACACGCCCGGAACATCCGCTGCCGCCGCGACAACCTTCGATGGTTATCCACTCGCGCAACGAGGCGAAGCGGGTCGGGCGCTGGGTGTCGCTGTGGTATCCAGCACCATCGGCGGCATATTCTCAATCATCATTCTGTGTATTGCGGCGCCCATGCTGGCGCGAGTCGCGTATGAGTTTCGTCCCCCCGAATATTTTGCGCTCGCCCTGTTCGGGCTCTCGATGCTCGCCTCGATTAGTGCCGGCGGCACAGTGAGGAATCTGATCGCTGGAGTCTTTGGGGTGTGGCTGGCAACCATCGGCGCTGAACCCACCACCGGAATCGAGCGATTCATGTTCGGCAATTACGAACTCTATGAGGGGTTGGCCTTCGTGCCGGTATTCATTGGACTTTTCGCTATGTCCGAATTACTGATTCAATCGAACCGGGTTAATCAGGTCGTAGACAAAATCAGCATGAAGGCAGTCAAATTACCCTCGCGAGATGACTACAAGAAAATCTGGAAGACTGTACTCCGCTCCTGCGGCATCGGCACATTCATCGGTATTCTTCCGGCCGAAGGGGCGACGGTGGCCTCCATGATCGGTTATGCCGAGGCGCGCAGGTGGTCAAAAAACAAGGAGGAGTTTGGCAAGGGAGCGATCGAAGGAATCGCCGGCGCCGAGGCGGCAAACAACGCCGCGACAGGAGGCGCCATGGTGCCGACGATGGTGCTCGGCATCCCCGGTAGTGGGACAACGGCAGTCATCCTCGTCGGTCTAATGGTGCATGGCCTGCGGCCCGGCCCCTACCTGTTTACCGAACAAGTCGATACGGTCTATCAGATTTTCGGGGCAATGCTACTGGCCAATCTGCTGTTTATGGCCATGGGACTCTATGCTGCGAAGCTGTTTGCCCGCATTTCCCTGGTTCCCCTCCAGCTACTCTGGCCCATTGTCTTTGCGCTCGCGACAATCGGCGCTTATGCGCTCAGTTCGTCACTCCTTGATGTTTGGATTGCACTGATATTCGGAGTCATCGGTTTCTTGGCGCGGCGGCTTGGCTTCGCCGTTGCCCCCATCGCCGTTGGGCTGATCCTCGGCGAGATGGTAGAAACCAACTTTCAGAATTCACTGAAGATGTTCGACGGTCATTGGTGGCAGATTCTGACCCAGCCGCTCGCAGCATTGTTCCTCGTGCTCGCGTTTCTGGGACTGTTCAGCAGCCCGATCGCAAACTGGTTTTCCCGTCGCCGATCCTAATCGGGCAACTTGTTTCAGTGAAACGATGAACACCATGCGACCGCTACCCCGTATTGGCATAGTCCAGGGCGACGCCTGCGGCATCGGTCCGGAACTTCTGTCCAAACTGCTTGAACACGAGGAAATACACGAACGTGCCCAGCTATTGGTGATTTCTGATCAACGCGTCTTCGATGCGGGAAGCGCTGTGTCCGAAATCAAAGCGAATATCAAGGTCATATCGGCTGCTGCGGATATCCGTTTCTCTCCAGGTCATCCACAGCTTCTGGATACGCCGTGCCTGGACCCGCAACACATCACGCCCGGAGAAGTCTCGATCGAGGCCGGACGGGCGGTGTTGAAAACCTTCGGGTTGGCGCTCGATCTGGCCGAAGCCGGTACCCTTGATGGCATCTGCTTCATGCCCTTCAATAAAGGCGCTATGCACATGGCCGGTATTGGCGCCGAGGATGAATTAACGTGGGCCAAACAGCGACTCGGTATTACCAGCCGGGCCAGCGAATTCAATGTAATAAAGGGCATGTGGAATGCTCGAGTGACATCCCACATTCCGCTGAAAGATGTTGCCGGTCGTCTCAGCATCCCACACATTGTCGAAGCGATTCTGCTGGCAGATCAAACCTTGAAAAAAGCAGGCTATGCCAACCCACGCATTGCGGTAGCGGCGCTAAATCCACACGCCGGCGATGGCGGTGCCATCGGGCGAGAAGAAATCGACATTATTCAGCCTGCCGTTATCGAAGCCCAACAGCATCAGGTGAATGTCACCGGACCCTTCCCCAGCGACACCCTCTATCTCAAGGTGCGTGATGGACACTATGACTGCGCGCTCAGCATGTATCACGACCAAGGACAGATTGCGATCAAGTTGCTCGGTTTCGACCAGGGGGTATCCGTACTGGGTGGATTGCCGATACCGATCGCCACCCCAGCCCACGGAACCGCATTCGACATCGTCGGGACCAACCGTGCCAACGTCCAGCCCGCTCTCAATGCACTACGCATCGTCAGCGCGATGGCTAGTGGCCAGCCGCACCCCTTCGCCTGACCAAAACGTGCAATACGCGGCACATAGGTGCCGGGGAAAAGCCAGGTCATCATCGACTTTGCCGAGAGGTTGCGACTGATCGAAAACACCACTTGACCGGACGCCACCTGTACCCAATCGCTTTGCTGGGACATCGGTTGTGCGGGCAGGACTACCCGTTGCAACGATATCCGCACTAACCGCTACGGCACCTCTACGTGCAACGCGTCCAACACCGCACTCGCGAAACTCAGTGTGCTCGCGCTACCACCGAGATCCGGCGTGTGACAGGCACGATTCGCGAGCGCTGCATTGACCGCTCGGTTTATTGCGACCGCGGCCTGACCAAGGGCTGGCTGCTGTTTGCGATGTGATAACCAGTCAAGCAGCATGGCACACGACAACAAGATGGAGCTCGGGTTGGCAATCCCCTGGCCCGCAATATCCGGCGCTGAACCGTGCACTGCCTGAGCCATCGCATGTTCATCGCCCAGATTGAGGGCGCCCGCCAGTCCGAGCCCACCGCTCAGTGCGGCCGCTTCATCTGACAAAATATCACCATACATATTGGTGGTTACGATGACATCGAAAGCCTCGGGCCGGAGCACCAATTTCGCTGCCATGGCATCAATAATCATCTCGTTCAACGCAATGTCCGGGTAGGCTTTGCTCACTTCGCGCACTTCATTAACGAAGAGACCATCCGTGAGTTTGAGTACATTGGCCTTGTGTACCATTGTCACCTGTCGTCGCCGCTGGCGAGCCAATTCGAAAGCGGTCAGCGCAATACGCCGACAGGCTTGCCGAGTAATCTTACGCACCGCCAACGCCATGTCATCGCTTGGCTGAAACTCTCCACTACCCACTGCCATGTTCCGATCGGCATAAAAGCCTTCGGTGTTTTCTCGCACGATAACCAGATCGAGCTCCCTCGCCACACTGTTAACACCTTGACGTATTTCGCTCGGGCGAATGTTGGCATACAGATTTAATGCGATGCGCAGCACAGCCGATGGGTTGATGCCGCCGACCTCCGCCGGTGGGTAGTCATAAGTGGAGACGGGACCCAGTACGACACCGTCAGCCATTCGAGCGCGTTCGATGGCCTCGTCCGTGATCGCAGTACCAAACTGCGCGATCGACTCCAAGCCGACGGCTTCACTTTCAATATGAAGGTTAAGCGCGTACGCCTGGTTAACCACATCCAACGACTGTCGCGCCACCGTCATGATTTCGTGACTGATTCCGTCACCCTCAAGCATCAATAGCTGCAATGGCATATCAGTGGGCATCATCAATCTTCCTTTAGTTGATAGCAGTTCTTTTCTTATCAGGCGCACCAGCAAGATAAAGCATGAAACGAATCCCCGCCAGCGCAACGAGCGATCCCACCGCCATGGTGAAACACCCCAGAGTCCAGGCAAAGGAACTTCCCTGGCCACCGGCAACATCGAGCACCGCACCAACAGCGAGCGGGCCAAGAAACCCGCCAGAGAATCCACAAACCGAGTGCACGGCAAGGGTCGCACCGTGCTCACCTCGACGAGCCATTTTGACCGTACCTGCGGTAAACGCCGCCGAGTCGGCCATAATGATCGCAGAATAAAGGCCCCCGACCAAGACGACCCAGATCAGCGGCTGACCTGCGAGGAAACCGTACCCTGCCCCGATCAAAAACGACATCGCCGTGATGCTTAACAGCACAGTCGACCGACGCCCCGATTCGGCGAGATAGGCACCAATGATACTGGCGGGCATCCCAACCAGGCTGTAGATGGCCACATAGAGCGTGATCTCCGAACGACTGGTATCGGCACCCACTGCCGCCACTGCAAAAACAAGGAAGGCGACGATCCACGCTCTAAATGCAAACAGTTCATAGGTGTGCCCAACATACCCAAGGACATAGGCCATCGCTGACCGGTTGCTGAACACAGGCCGGAAATCCAGTGGGTGGCGTTCGTCACCCACCCGCTCGGGTCGTCGAGAGGCGATGGCAACAAGGACCAGGATCAGAGCGCTAATCTGAATTAAAGCGGCGATGTGAAAAATGGCCGACCACTCGACACGTTCTGCGAGCTGACCTGAATAGTAGTAAGAAAAACCCGATCCGATCCCAAAGGCCGAGGTATACCAGGGGACCGCACGTTGCCGCCATCGTTCGTCCAGGCGAGCGCTGAGGATTTGCAGACCCGGCATATAAGTTCCGGCCAGCGACACTCCGGCTAGGAAGCGAAACCCCATTGCGCTCCAGAACCCATCAGCGAACCAAGCAAAGCCAAACGAACCCACTATGCCAACCAGCGTGCCACAAACATAAATTTTCTTGGCATCCACTGTATCGGTCAACCCAACCAGCAGCGGTACCGCCGCCACGTAACCCACAAAGTAGATGCCGCCAATCCAGCCTGCCTGAGTACTGGTGAGGTGCCACAACGTACTGAATTCCGGCAGCAAAACGGCGAAATTAGCGAAACCCACCATCGACAAAACCAAGGCAAGGCACAACGTCACCAACAACGGAACGGGGCGTGTAACCATAACGGATGCCTTGTTCAGGTCCCTATGGAAACCAGGATAACGCCTGGCACGACCAGCAAAATCGACACCATGATCCTGACCGTGAAGGTCTCTCGGCGAAATACCAGCAGACCCAGGAAAAAACTGAAGATGGGCGACAAAGAGACGATAGGTACTACGCTGACAACGCTGCCCATGCCAAGCGCTGTATTCAGCGACCAGATCGAAAAACCGTTAATGATTCCGCCGGCAAAGAACCACAATAATCCCGGGCGCCAACGAATCATGCTCGCCTGGCGTCGCGCCCGACTGGCTGTTGTCGTGAGTGCGATCACCAGTGACACCGTGTAACCCACCAGACCAGCGAACAAGGGCTCAGGGACCTCGTCAAGACCATATTTGGTAAACGCATGCCCCAGCGCACGAAACGCGGCTGCACCCAGCGGTAATAACAATGCCCACAGCGGCCAAGTTGCTTTGGTCGTTCCCGGACGGGTCAAAAGCGCAATCGCAAACACAATCACGAGGGTCCCAGCCAACACGGGCGGGGTGAACGACTCTCCCAGCAGAGTAACGGCAAACAGTGCCGCAAACAGCGGGGCTGTCGAGGCAAGCGTTGTCGTCAGTGTTGGACCCAGATGCCGCACACCGGCGAGTGCCAGATTGGCCGAGAGAAATGGTCGAAACAACCCGATGGCAGCAAAAACAACCACCGCGGATGTTAACCAGTAAGCCTTGTGTAGAAACCAGGGGGCCATCATCCAATACAACATCGAAGCGGCCAGAATCTGGATCAGTGTCCCAGTGCGGCTGTCTGCATAACGTAATCCCAGGTTCTGAAACTGCACGCTGACAGCGAACAGAAAGGCCGAGATCAAGGCGAGGAACGTTGGCGAAAGAATCGGAAGTCTCGCTTGTATCAGAAGATGGAATCAACCATCGTAGGTCTGTTGCCCGACGTCTCGATGCCACGTTCGATAGAGATGGCGCCGTGCTTGAGACGCAGCTGAATCAGTAAACCCGCTGCGATAGTGTCCGATGTCAAGGTTATTCAAGTACTGTAACTGACCCCGTTCAAGGGGTGCCTCAACCCACATGTCCGATGCAGAAAGCACTTCTTCCACCGCGTCGAGTGCGTCATCGAGCTCTTTCGGTATGTCCCGACCCGCAACGTCATAACCCTTGCGCACCAGAGAAACATTAACGCGGGCCTGCAAGCGGTTACCGTCCCATGCGAAGAACGGCATTTCTACAGTGGGTGCCGCACCTTCGGCATGTTCACCCTGGCGATCAAACAGCAGCGGTTGATATAACCGAGCCAATAGTTGGGGATAGCGGTTCAATAAACGGTTGTGCAAGGTATAAAGGCTGCAAAATCG